>MAAC01018334.1_pt1 | contig 29800 bp, 29 predicted proteins | sample 1115981 | NCBI WGS metagenome assembly MAAC01 (sample SAMN04961126, study PRJNA320927) | seawater metagenome | isolation source: sample BD02T64 sea water enriched with oil for 64 days | place: USA:Gulf of Mexico | collected 2013-07-27
GCTAAAACCATGATCAGTGAAGGTAATGTTTTAGTAAATAATGAAGTTGTAGTTCAAAAGCGTAAAAAAATTCGAAACGGCGATATTATCGAATATAACGGTAAAATTATTGAGATCGCTTATAATCCCACCAAAAAATCAGCAGAGTTTATTAATACAGTAGTTTTAGCGAGTAAAAAAGAACAAAGGAAAAAAAGAGCTAAAAGTAAAGCGCGGGTTCTTTCATCAGAAACTGTTACTGAACCATCGCTCGAACGCTAAAAGGCCAAATTTGTAGAACCTATTACCCTCTAGATAATTCCGCAAAGTGGTAGAACTTGTCACAAGCCAAATGTGAAATATTGTACTAACTACCTTTAACTTTGCGCACTAAAAAATCATGCTTCTGCGATTATGTGAACGACCGCTGTGGTGGCTCAGCAGACCATCAAGGTTTCTTTATCAAGTTAATATTATCTTCTGCTTTTGGCACCGAAGGGACGGATCAAGCCTGGCATCCCGCCCTCAAACACACCTAGTTTTAAGATCGAAATTGAATAAGTAGAGAATACAGGGTTTGAATGTTTCAAATGTCTGCTTAGGGGAAATCGATTTATTTTCTTCCGAAAGCTCCTAGTCGGCATTTATGCGTTGCCTGAATACCAATAGGCCAAACCAAACCTTCCTATAATGTGGCAAAAGTGCTCAAAAGGAGCAAGATTAATTAGCACTCTAAATCTAAAATTATCAGATCAGGTTTGAGCTACTAGACCTTAGCATGTTAATGGAAAAAGCCAATCACGGCTTTTTCCATTAACATAAATATATCCTTATCCAAATTGGCATTATCTTAACGCTTGGCATCCAGAGCTTGTTGAATTTCATCTAGCTCATCAGTGCTAAATTTACCTCGGCTAAGCATATGTTGTATTGCTTTCGCATGGCTACCACTGTCACCATCCGCTTTAATAAAAACGTGATCAGCATCAGTTCTCATAACTCTGTGAACGATCTGTTTATCAATATGCCGTCTCTCGCCATGATCATCATGCATTTCAATTACCATAACTTTCGCAATTTCGCCATCAACGCCTTCTTCGCTAACCCACTCTAATTCGCGCACTACATCGTCAACTTCAACAACTATAACGTTCTCTTCATGTAGTTCATGAAGTTCACCGCCGTGCCTTCTATGCAGTTTTGGCATCTTGCCAAGCGATTGCAGAATAATGTCCTGGGTTTCTTCTGGTAAATCGGCTATTTCTGTTTTTAATTGTTCGATATCATGTAACGCGGCTTTACTGATCTCAAATTCAGTAACATCACCATTGTTGACAATGCTCACCTGCGCGTTCATAGCATCGCCGCTAATGATCTGAATTTCTCTTTCCATTTCAACATCTTCAGCGTAAGCCGAAGTGGCAACAAAAGACGATAACCCTAATGCCAAAGTGATGGCCAAAATGGTTTTACTCAATGTGTTTAACTGTTTATTCATGAATTACTCCGTTGTATATATTTTATCGAAAAACAAAAAAATGTTTACCGCTGTGATCCATGCAGCGAATATCATACCAAGTTTAAAATCTGTAAATAAAAAATAGAAAAATCGCCAGTTTTCGGCTCATTTAACGGTGTTCCGTTAAAATATTACTGAGCAAAGAATTTGCTGTTGTGGTTTTACCATAAAATAAGATTCCGATATCAGCAAGTAATATCCTCATATCAGGAATATATCTCATCGTATTAAATACCTAAATCAGCGCTACAACATAACCACATGATAATATTGAAATTTATTTATGTTATCGAATGGCATTAAACTTGATATATTAAAACTACTACAACCTAATTGATTCGTGATTTATGTCTTTAAAAACCTATTTATTTTCTCTTATTGGTGGATTGATCCTGCTACTTGCCAGCAGCCAACTTATTTTAGTCAATTGGATGAGTGCTAACTTTAACCAGCAAGTTAACCTGCAAGCCCGCCATATGTCTGAACAAGTGATTGAATTTGCGGTAGATAAAATTGAATTTTCGATTGAAGATGGAGAATCAGGACAAGTTAATGATCTCGAACTAAAAGAGTATGAGTTAGAAGAGTATGAATTTACCGAACATGACCGTGTCATTGAATTAGAAAATCAAGATATTCGGGTGATTCACCAAGTTAGCAACAATGATGAAAAGCTAAAGGTATATAAACTAACCGGTGAACCAGAGGGAGTTGCTGCTACCAATAAACAAAGAGTGAATAACCAAGAGCACCTTACGCTACACAGATCCATAGTGGTAAAAGAATTAAAAGACCTGGTCAAAGAAATCCATCGAATTGAAATCAATAACAATCCAACCATCACGAATACCCGCACCAATGACAGTCAACACCTACGCAGTGATTTTATTTATCGTATCGACACCAGTAAAACCGATATCAGCACTTTAATGACGAAAATTCTTTGGATCATCATCGTATCGACATTGATCGCGTTAATTTTTGCCTATTGGTTAAGCCACCAATTTAGTAAACCGTTAAAAGCACTTGCTAGCGGTTTTAAACAACTTGCCAGTGGAAATTATAAACACCAGGTAAATGAGCAAGGGGTCAATGAAATTCGACAAACTATTTGCCATTTTAATGAGATGACTGAACGCCTTGAGCAACTTGCCATAACCGAGCAAAAAAACCAACAGCTGCAGCAACTGGCCGAACTGGGCGATGTAAGTCAGGGGTTAGCGCATGCGTTAAGAAATCCGATACACACCATTGGTTTGGCGGTCGAACAAATAACAGATCAGCAATTAAATGCACCGTTGCGTGAGCAGTTAATCACCACCATCACCGCCAAAATAAACCACATTAATAAAACCATCTCGGCCCTGCTGCAACTCACCAGCTCAGGGTTGACCCGCAATGAACAAGTACCTGTTGCAGCGGTAATACAAGACATTATTCTTGAATATAAATCCAGCGATGATAAGCAATTACAAATTCACTCAAACTGTGATAACAATTTGCAGATCATCGGCAATGAGTCTGAAATACGTTCGATATTACATACCCTTATCATCAATGCCTGTGAAGCAAGTCAGCACAATGGCGTTATTACCATTAATGCCGGCATGGATGATAACAGCCAGGTTACGGTTAGTATTAAAGATGGCGGTAAGGGTTTAAACGACGATATCAAAGACGATTTGTTCAAACCTCATATTACCGACAAACCGGAAGGTGCGGGTATGGGGCTGTATATTGCTAACCGGTTAATTTCATTAAATTATAATGGTAAACTTGAGTTGATGAATACCGAAAATGGTTGTCAGGCAACCGCTATTTTTGCCAAGGATACACAATAATGGATAATACCGATACCTTAATACTGGTGGTTGAAGATGAACGTGAGCAACGGGAAATTATCGTCAGTTTATTACTTGCTTCAAGTTACCAGGTAATAAGCGCCGATTGTGTAGAACAAGCCATTGTTATGTTGAAAGATCACCCTGTTGATGTCATTTTTTCCGATTGGAAACTGGGCAAGCTTTCTGGCATCGATTTGCTCAATTACGTTAAAAACCCCAATACCAAAAAGTTAACTCACCAGCATGGCTTTATTATTGCCACCGCGCACGGCACCATAAGCCATGCAGTATAGGCACTTAAAAAAGGCGCGGATGACTACATTGCCAAACCGTTTCAACGACAAGAGTTATTGCTTACCATTAACAAAGCGCTGACCGCGAAAAAGCTCAGAGAGCACAACCAAAATTTAAGTTCACAATTAAGCGAACAAAATAAAATGGTGGGTTTGGTGGGTAAAGCGCCTTGTATGCAAAAGGTTTATCAACGCATTGACCGTGTTTCGGCAACCGATGCCACCATATTAATTTTAGGCGAAACCGGAACCGGTAAAGAGCTAGCGGCGCGAGCTTTGCATCAATCCTCAGAGAGAAGTAAAGCACCCTTTATTGCCATCAACTGTGGTGCCATTGCCGAATCACTCGCCGAAGCAGAGCTGTTTGGTGCAGAAAAAGGTGCTTTTACCGGCGCTAATGCCACTAGAATAGGTAAATTTGAAGCGGCCAACGGCGGCACAGTGTTTCTCGACGAAGTCGGTGAACTTACCTTAACCACCCAGGTGAAGTTATTGCGGTTTTTACAAGAAGGGAGCATCACCAGGCTTGGCAGCAATCAAGAATTATCGCTAAATGTAAGAGTAATAGCGGCAACTGATAGAAATTTAGAACAAGAAGTGAAACTGGGCCAATTTCGCGAAGACTTATTTTATCAATTAAACATAGTCCCCATTAACATGCCTCCTTTAAGAGAACGTAATGAAGACATTGGCGCATTGTGTGAGCACTTTTTATCTTTACACAGTAAACGCCACAACATAAACGTACCAAAACTATCGACTTCGGCATATCGTTCGTTACTGGAATATCATTGGCCAAGTAACGTTAGAGAGCTGTCGAATCGGCTTGAGCGTTTTGTGTTGTTAGATGATGAACAAGAATTGATCAGCGCATTGCATGTGCAATACTCACAACATAGCGACAATACTCCTGAGTTTAATTTTCCTGAAGAGAGCTTCAGTTGGGACAGTTTTGAGCAACAATGTTTAGCCAGTGCATTAACTAAAAACCAGGGTAACAGAACCAAAGCCGCCAAACATTTACAAATGTCGTATAAAGCTTTTTTATACCGATTAGAAAAATATCAGCTAAATAAGTAACTTACTCAATTGGCAAAAGCCACAAGGAGTTTGTTAGGGTAAATCGGCTGCAAAAAAGGATAAATGACCATTTATGTCCTAAACTAAGTTTATGTTCAATTAACGTGTAGGAGGACATATGGGCTCTATTTGGGAACATCACGCGCTTCATTTAGCGGATCTCATTAACGCCAAAGATGAATTGCAAGCTCACTTGTATTTAGAGCAATTAATGTTATTTTCTGTAGATATACAGGATAAAATCATTCATGAGATTTCAAGTTTACGCAAATGTAACACCGACGATATCGCCGAAATTATTACGTTTTACAGCACCCGAACCTAAAATAAAGTTTTTCACTTTAATATTAAGTTTTTAATTGAAAATTCCGCAGTTTCGAAATTTCATCTCTGCAAGCGGCCGCTTTTTCAAACTCAAGATTGCGTGCATGCTCATACATTTCATTTTCAAGGCCAGCAACTTTTTTATCAATTTCACGAGTAGTTAAAATATGTTGCTCGGCCCCTGGAGAGGCAACTTTTAAATCGGCCCCTTTGAAATTGCTACCAGAGCCCATTACATCGGCAATTTTCTTGGTGAGACCTTTCGGTACAATGCCATTTTCAATATTATATTCATGTTGTTTTGCCCGGCGGCGCTCGGTTTCATCGATGGCTTTTTTCATCGAGCCGGTGATTCTATCGGCATATAGCAATGCTTTACCTTCCAGGTGACGAGCGGCTCTACCTATGGTTTGGATCAGTGAACGCTCAGAACGCAAGAATCCTTCTTTATCGGCATCCAAAATCGCCACCAGAGACACTTCTGGCAAATCCAAGCCTTCACGAAGTAAGTTGATGCCAATGAGAACATCAAATACGCCTAAACGTAAATCACGAATGATCTCCATCCGCTCCACTGTATCGACATCAGAATGTAAATAACGAGTAGCAACACCATGCTCTGTTAAGTAATCAGTTAAGTCTTCTGCCATGCGTTTGGTTAATGTTGTGGCCAGTACCCGTTCTTTCTTAGCCACTCTGATTCGAATTTCAGACAATAAATCATCTACTTGAGTTTCTACCGGGCGAACTTCAATAATAGGGTCCAACAAGCCGGTAGGACGAACTACCTGCTCTGCCACATCGCCACCCGACTTTTCTAACTCGTAGTTACTCGGGGTTGCCGATACATAGATGGTTTGTGGTGCCAAGGCGCAAAATTCGTCAAAGCGCATCGGTCGATTATCTAATGCTGACGGTAACCGAAAACCATATTCTACCAAATTTTCTTTACGTGATCGGTCACCCTTATACATGGCGCCTAGTTGCGGTACGGTAACATGCGACTCATCGATGATCAGTAAGCCATCATCTGGCAAATAATCGAATAAGGTTGGTGGCGCATCTCCGGGTTCGCGGCCAGAAAGATACCTTGAATAGTTTTCAATGCCTGAGCAATAACCTAGCTCGGTCATCATTTCAATGTCGAATTGGGTACGCTGCACGATACGCTGCTCTTCAACCAGGCGGTTATTGTCTTTTAGTTGCTTGGAACGCTCTTTTAACTCAACCTTAATGTGCTCAACCGCGGCAATAATTTTTTCTCTTGGCGTTGCGTAGTGCGTTTTTGGATAAATGGTTACCCTGGGTAAGATACGCTCGACTTGCCCAGTTAACGGATCAAACTGGCTTATACGCTCTACTTCTTCATCGAACAATTCAACTCGTATCGCTATTCTGTCAGACTCTGCCGGGAAAATGTCAATCACATCCCCTCTTACCCGATACGTTGCCCGCTGAAAGGCAACATCGTTACGGGTGTATTGCAGCTCGGCTAAACGTCGTAAAATATCGCGTTGATTAATGATATCGCCTTGTCTTAAATGCAACATCATTTTCAAATAAGAAGTGGGGTCGCCGAGACCGTAAATCGCCGAAACCGAAGCGATAATGACTACATCTCTGCGTTCTAATAATGCCTTGGTGGCGGACAGGCGCATTTGTTCAATGTGCTCGTTTACTGCGGCATCTTTTTCAATAAAGGTGTCAGTCGTTGGCACGTAAGCTTCGGGCTGATAATAATCGTAATACGAAACAAAATATTCGACTGCGTTGTGCGGGAAAAATTCTTTCATTTCTCCGTATAATTGCGCCGCCAGTGTTTTGTTAGGTGCCAAGATCATCGTCGGACGATTTTGTTTGGCGATCACATTAGCAACGGTAAAAGTTTTACCGGAGCCCGTTACCCCTAACAGTGTTTGATGAGCAAGCCCGGAATCTATACCATCCATTAATTGCGCTATGGCTGTTGGCTGATCGCCACTGGGTTTGTATTCAGAAACAATTTGCAGGTCTTTACTCATCATCACACCTTTGCTGAGCTAAGTTGTTTCGAATTGGTAAACTGTTTGTTAAATAAATAATACGACACCCCAGCCATACATAAATTCCCTAACAAAGCACCAACAAACAAACCGGTTAAACCGTAAAAATAACTACCGACATAGGCTAATGGTACATAGAAGATGAATAACCGAATAATGCTTAGCATTAGCGCCACCATAGGTTTGTGCAGCGCATTAAACGACGAATTGGTTAAAATCACTACGCCTTGTAAACCATAGCCCAGTGGTAATATCCACATAAATAAAGTAATTAAATCGGCTACGCTTTGCTCTTTAGCAAATGCCCCGGCAATTAGCGGGGAAATGAGGATAAGCAGCCCATACACACCAACTTGCCACAGCAAAACAAACTTAGTCGATACTTTATACCCTTGCTTAACTCGCGATAAGCTGCCAGCACCAAGGTTTTGACTGATAAAGGGGGGTAATGTCATCGACAGTGCTAATACCACCAAACAGGCAATTGACTCGATACGCGAGCCGACACCAAATGCGGCAACAGCAGATTCACCATAACCCGCAACAATAGCCGTCATAACAGCAGCAGCTATTGGGGTTAACATATTCGCCCCTGCCGCCGGCAAGCCAATTTTTAATATCTGTTTGCCAGAGTTTTTAATGACTGCAAACTCTGGCACTTTCAAATGAATTAACTGCCGTTGAAAGCCCAAAATATAGATAATTAATGCAAGTCCTAAGACCCAGGAAATCACCGTTGCTAATGCGGCCCCCTGTATGCCCATGGCCGGTATTGGCCCAAAACCAAAGATAAAAATAGGATCTAAGATCGCATTAGTTAAACCTGCAATGCCCATAATAAAGCTTGGCGTATGCGTATCACCGGATGCACGCAGCACGGCATTACCTATTATAGGACCAATTAAGCCAACACTACCGAGAAACCACAAATCCATATAATCATGAATTAACGGTAATAATTCGCTTTTAGCGCCTAACAAGGTAAAGATTTGACTGGAAAATAAATAACCAAGAAAAGATAAAATAATGACGATAATCGAGGTAAGCATTAAGGCAACAGTGGCAGCATTTTTGGCATCTTCTTCATCGCCCTTGCCCAAAGTTTTTGCAATAACCGCCGAAGTACCGATCCCTAAGCCTATGGATAAACTGATCACGGTAAAGGTGACTGGAAAAGTAAAACTTATTGCCGCTAATGGCTGCGTACCCAGCATACTAACAAAAAATGTATCTACCAAGTTAAACGCCATTAATATCACCATGCCGAAAATCAGCGGAATGGTCATATTCTTTAACGCGGTACTTACCGGTCCATTCAGTAAATCTTGTTTGGTCCGTTTATTTTTTATTGTCATCGATTCGGTTATTCGTTGCAGAAAAAGTAAAGAGGGCTATTGTAAAAGATAGTTAATGCACTAGCTAATCAATTATCTAATAAAGCGGCAAAAAAGTGTATTTAAATATGTATCGGTAAATAATGCGGTGATAAGCTGTCAATTGCAGTTGTTCATAAAAACAACACCCTGTTCGTATTATGTACCGAACATCAATAACCACCTGTTTTAATTAAACATTTCCAAACTATAGTAGTGATAACATTTAACCCAAATTGAGGAGAAACAAAGCAAAATTGCTTGTTTACACTTCAATTCACAAAGTTATCCACAAAAACAGTGGATAACTTTGATCAAAAGTGAATTCTTTGTAAATAAATGATGGCTTAGTACTTTCTGAAAACTTGATTAAAAGCTCAACTATTTGTATGCAAAACAGGCAAACAGTACAACTGTTTAAAAATTTCTTATTTTTAGTGTTGACAGTACCCATTCAGATATATAATATTCCGCCCCGTTAGCAACTTGCTTAACTTTAATTCCTCAATAGCTCAGTTGGTAGAGCAACGGACTGTTAATCCGTTTGTCCCTGGTTCAAGTCCAGGTTGAGGAGCCAAATTTTTGTGATTGGATTAATGATGTTGTTGCATGGCAACGGACTGACTATAGCAAATCGCCGTTCCTCCCGGGTTCAAGTCCAGGTTGAGGAGCCAAATTTAATGTAATGGCTTTAACTGAAAATGTTTTCGCGGTTACAATTTAGAAAAGAACAATTCCTCAATAGCTCAGTTGGTAGAGCAACGGACTGTTAATCCGTTTGTCCCTGGTTCAAGTCCAGGTTGAGGAGCCATATTTAAAGTAGTTAATACCCTACTATAAACAGATAATTCCTCAATAGCTCAGTTGGTAGAGCAACGGACTGTTAATCCGTTTGTCCCTGGTTCAAGTCCAGGTTGAGGAGCCATATTAAAGAAGGCCTGCGCTTATAATATAAGCTGCAGGCCTTTTTGCTTTCTGTGTAAGCGTAAATAACTCAATGGAAAAAGCCGGACTGACTCTTGTTAAAATCGGCGTTTGTCCCTGGTTCAAGTCCAGGTTGAGGAGCCATATTTAAACAGTATTGCTATAAATGGTAATGATATGGTCGCCAGAACATCCCATATATCCCACTCAACTTTACCAACCTTAGCATCATAGATTTCTTTACCCACACCGGCAATGCTAGCAGCGGCTAATGCTACCCAATAGGGAGGAAAACCAAGTTTTACTGCAAAAAATGCTGCAATAATACCGATTACAGCACCATAAATGGCATGAGTTACCTTGTCAGCATGCCTGAACCCGCTTAATTCTGGTAGTACACCTTGAAAGGTGATCTTAACCGGCAAAATTTACGCTCTCTTATAATCATAAATAAGGTAGATATAATACCAAGATTAGAGTAAATATCAGTCAGAAGCCATCCGAGCCTTTATCGCCCTTTCGTAAAGTATAGGGTTTATCAGTCTTTCAAACATTTTTCTGTCCGGTAGACATTCTTGAGATACGGACTGAAGATAGGGGGATTCATCATCGACAAGTAATATATCGAGAGCAAACCGATTGTGACCATATACACCCCAGTGTAGCATTTTAGCCGAGAAGATCAGTAAATCACCACGCTCAACTTCCAGTATTTGACTATTAGGCAGGTCATCATGGGTGTGTTTGCCATTTTGTTCCATCCTTACCTCCAACTCTTCTGGAGTGTCCCATCTTTTGTGTGAGCCAGGGATCACTTCAACGCCTTTTTCGCTGGTGAGTGGAATTCGAAAATGTGGCATGCTCGGACCAGAATCAAGCAAAGCTTTTTGTTGCTCGTGACTGAAGTCGTATTGTATATCACGGTGCCAATAATTTTTTTTCTGAGAACTAACAGGATCGAAGAATAACTGCGTATTTAAAAATGCCGGATTTTCCGGCCACTGTCTCGGCATTTTCTACAAGTTTGTCTGTACAGATGAATTCAAACAGAATAAGACGTTGCTCATCACTTAGATGTTGTTTTCCCGTAAGATATGCACTGTTAATCGCGTGTTCCTGATAAAATGCTTGATTCGCCTTCTGCCAGCTACGATGAAATACCGAAAGCACCGTTTGAACTTTATTAAGCTGTGTTGGCGTAAACACCCCGTTAATAATAACGTATCCCTCTGATTGGTATTGTTCTAGCAAAACTTTTCCTTGTCGACCGATTAGTTTCAAGTAACGATTCATCAACACCGAAACCAACCCATGAACTCTAAGCAATAACAACGAAATGCCGTTATTTATTTCTTGTAACTATACCCTTGGTTCACCTTTGGCTGATAGAATCATCTCTTGGAACAACCCTAAATATAATATAAACCAAATACTCAAACACTCTCCAAATTTTTAGCAAATCTAGTACAGGGTTTACAAAATCAGTAACCGTACAATAGTGGGTATTTCTTGGTTTCTTGTGATGGTTAATGTGATGATATGGAGTTTGTATCATTTTAAACTTTTGGAATGCAATGATTAAATGAATAATATTTTACTTAACAGCTCATTCTTTATAACAAATGAATCTAAGAAACAGTCACGAGTTCGATATACTTAATAGTCTGAAGGAATTACCAACTGGCTATGGAGTAGCAATGCAAACCTTACCTATCAAAGAATTATCTGAATTGCTTACAGCATGGTTTGAGCGCACCAATAAGGCTTCACACCGGTATGCTCAAGAGAGATTACTCGAATATTTTGATTCTATAAATGATGCCATTAAGGCCTATGAAAATCACTTCGATGAGTTCTAATGTGGCTAATTGGTATTATGAATACCCGATCAGAAAACTTTAAATTATTTTTCGGCACAGTAAGTGATAAACTAAACACACTAAAACATCATACCAATTTGGTATCCTAAGTGAGTTTTGAGAAACTCACTTATTTTTTTGTCAGCAAGTTTGCCACCCTCTTACATTTTTACAAGTTTTTGTTACCATTCGCCAAAACTATAAATGCACGACAAACCATTTAAAACAAAGGCTTACAGCATTGGATTTCGCAGTTTTAATAATATTTCTCCCGACATGCTTTTTCATCTCGATCACCCCTGGTATGTGTATGACTTTAGCTCTCACATTAGGGATGAGTATAGGTGTACGCAGAACAATGTGGATGATGTATGGAGAATTACTAGGCGTTGCCGTTGTTGCCGTTGCCGCGGTTCTGGGGGTGGCGGCTTTGATGCTAAAGTTTCCTGCCATTTTTAGTGTTTTCAAAATTGTTGGTGCCTTGTACTTAGCGTACCTGGCGGTACAGATGTGGTTATCAAAAGGCAAAATGGCGATATCTCACAATAGAGAAATGACCTCAACAGCTTCCCGCAAAGGTCTGTTTATGCAGGGGGTCATTACCGCTATCGCCAATCCAAAAGGCTGGGCGTTTATGATTTCCTTGCTGCCACCGTTTATCAATCCAGAAAAACCCATTGCCGTGCAACTTACGTTCTTAGTCGCCATCATTTTAGTGTCAGAATTTATGTGTATGATGCTTTATGCTACTGGCGGTAAATCGTTAGGCCTGCTGTTAGCAAAAGCTGAGAATGTACGCTTAATGAATCGCATCTCGGGCACATTAATGATGGGTGTGGCACTTTGGTTGGCTTTCGGTTAATGCTTGTTTAATTCGCGCGAAACAACATTAACCGCATCAGTTATCGATAATTTATTGATGACTGATAAATTCAAACACTAGCCGTTGTTGTTGATTGTCAGTCATTAATACGATGATCATTTGCCAGTTCATTTGTTCTTCGGTGCAGGCACCAATTAACGTATTGGCTTCATATACGCCATTTTTGGCGCTGAAAAACAATGGGATTTTTCCCATGTACATGTCTTTACCTTCAAGCCACGCCGATTGAATTTCCAGTTCAGCGTTATTTTTTGATGTTAGCTGAAAATTTATTTCTGATTCGGCTTTGATTAATTTCGGCATGGTAGTTAGTTCAAAGCTACCAAAGTCTCGAATTTGTGAACAGACTCCAGCACTAAAATCACAATAGTTTTGACCATAATTTATCGGTTTATCATGGTCAATAAATTGATAGCCAAAAAACGCAAAAATGATGAATAAAATTAGAATTACAGGTGTACGAAAATTACGCATAAAAGCCATTAAAAATAGTGAATGATTTGATATAAAACAAATACATTGTACATAAAACTTACAAATAGAAAAATTTTATTGATCTAGGTCACATTTTAAAACGTTATACGTGACAAATACCCCTGCAAGCCTTATTATCGCACCCGACAAAAAAACAAACTATAGAGTGTTGTTTTTTTGGACTATAACTTATTAGATACAAAAATTCCATTTTTAGATAATAGGACGGAATTTTAGTGGCTAAACTTACTCACATCAACTTTATAATTATAAATGTGGAACCTTTAATATGAGTCAAAGCAATCTGACAGAAATAGATTACAACTACAACGTTGTACGTCAATTTACTGTGATGACTGTAATTTGGGGTATTGTTGGCACGTTAGTCGGTGTTTTAATTGCAGCTCAGTTAATCTGGCCAGCGTTAAACTTCGATACTCCGTGGTTAACCTACTCTCGTTTACGTCCTTTACATACCAATGCAGTAATTTTTGCCTTTGGTACGAGTGCGCTATTTGCAACATCCTACTATGTGGTACAAAGAACCTGTAAAACAGCATTATTCGGCGGCAAGCTAGTAGCCTTCACCTTTTGGGGTTGGCAAGCAGTAATTTTATCTGCCGTGGTCACCTTGCCTTTGGGTTTAACCTCTTCTAAAGAATATGCCGAGCTGGAATGGCCTATCGATATTTTGTTAGCCGTGGTTTGGATCTCTTATGCCATTGTCTTCTTTGGCACTCTATTAAAACGTAAAACCTCACACATTTATGTAGCAAACTGGTTCTTTGGTGGTTTCATTCTTACCGTTGCGGTATTGCACATTGGTAACTCAATGGTAATTCCACTTACCTTGACGAAGTCCTATTCATTATATCCTGGTGCCATCGATGCCATGATGCAATGGTGGTATGGACATAACGCCGTTGGTTTCCTACTTACGGCTGGTTTCCTTGGGATGATGTACTACTTTGTCCCTAAGCAAGCAGAACGTCCGGTTTACTCATACCGCTTATCTATTGTTCACTTCTGGGCATTAGTGTCGTTATACATTTGGGCCGGTCCGCATCACTTACACTACACTGCGCTGCCAGACTGGACACAAAGTGTGGGTATGGTTATGTCTATCGTATTATTCCTGCCTTCATGGGGTGGTATGATCAACGGTATCATGACGTTATCGGGTGCCTGGCACAAACTTCGTTACGATCCTATCTTACGTTTCTTAATCGTATCGTTATCTTTCTACGGTATGTCTACGTTTGAAGGCCCAATGATGGCAATCAAATCGGTTAATGCCCTGTCGCATTACACTGACTGGACTGTAGGTCACGTTCACTCTGGTGCTCTAGGTTGGGTTGCTATGGTTTCCATTGGTGCTATGTACCACTTAATTCCAGTGCTATTTAACCAAGGTCGTATGTACTCAATCAAATTAATTAACGTGCATTTCTGGTTACACACTACCGGTATCGTTTTATACATTGTTGCCATGTGGATTTCTGGTGTAATGCAAGGGTTGATGTGGCGTGCGGTTAACACCGACGGTACTTTAACTTATTCTTTCGTTGAAAGTTTACAGGCGTCTTACCCATTCTACATCATCCGTTTTCTTGGCGGCGTGTTGGTAGTAACCGGTTTCCTTCTAATGGCTTACAACATGTTCAAAACTATCGGCGCAAAAGACGGCAGTTTAGAAAAAGAAGCAATAGCGGCTTAAGGAGCGAACCATGCAAAATAAACATGAAAAAGTAGAAAAACACGTTGGTTGGTTCTTTACCCTGACCATTGCGGCGATTAGCATTGGTGGTCTGGTTGAGATCACCCCATTGTTTTTCCAAAAAGAAACCACTACGCCCGTAGAAAGTTTACGCCCGTACACGGCGCTTGAAATGGAAGGTCGTGATATTTACATCCGTGAAGGTTGTAATAACTGTCATTCACAAATGATCCGTCCATTGCGTGCTGAAACTGAGCGTTACGGTCACTACTCAGTAGCTGGTGAGTCAGTGTGGGAACATCCATTTTTATGGGGTTCTAAACGTACTGGTCCAGATTTAGCCCGTGTTGGTGGTCGTTATTCCGATGACTGGCATTACGCGCATTTAATGGATCCACGCTCAGTGGTACCACAATCAAATATGCCTGCGTATAAATGGTTAGCTGAAACGTCAGTTTCAAATGAGCTATCTGCGGCGAAAATGGAACTGTTTAATGGTTTAACCAAAAACCGCAGCCATAAAGATGAGAATGGTGACCCTATTCCACTCTACTCTCGCGATGATATCGCAACGGCTGGTAGCGAGTTTAACACCACTAAGAGTATTACTGGTAAGGAGTCGCTTCAAGAAGTTGACGCCCTTATCGCCTATTTACAATCACTTGGACATGCGTTGAAGTAATTATGGATTATGGAACTTTAAGAGGCATTTTTACGGTATTAATCTTCGTACTATTTATCATTATAGTATTGTGGGCTTATCACAAAAACCGTAAATCCTCATTTGATGAAGTCGCCAATTCTATTTTTGACGACGACAAAAACAATAACGTGAATAACGATAAACAGGAGACTAATAATAATGTCTAGCTTCTGGAGTACATGGATTACCGTTTTAACCCTGGGAACCTTAGTTGGTTGTTACCTCTTACTACGCTGGTGTTTGAAAAACTTCGCCGGTGTACCTGAAGGGGAGTCAATGGGTCATGAGTTTGACGGGATTGAAGAGTTAAACAATCCACTGCCAAAATGGTGGAGTAACTTCTTCTTGGTTACGATTGTTTGGGGCTTTGGCTACTTAGCTTTATACCCGGGATTAGGTAACTGGGAAGGTTTATTAGGCTGGAAGAGCTCGAATCAGGACGTAACCAGTCTTAGCGATTCAAAAGCCCAAGTAGCTGCAGCGAAAGCCGCTGGTTTACACGTGCAATATGACCGTGAAGTAGCACGTGCTGATGAAAGATTTGGCCCTATCTTTGCTGAATTTGCCAAACAAGATGTTGAAGCATTAAGTAAAAACGAAGACGCGTTAAAAATTGGTCAACGTTTGTTCTTACAAAACTGTTCACAATGTCATGGCTCTGATGCGAAAGGTACCACTGGCTTCCCTAACCTTGTCGATAACGACTGGTTATACGGCGATGACGGTGCAACCATTGAACAAACTATCTTACACGGCCGTGTTGGTCGCGGCATGATCGGTTGGCAGACCATGGTTGGTGGCGAAGAAGGGGTGAAAGAAGTTGCGGCTTACGTACTCAGCCTAAACCCTGTTCGTGCGGCTAAAAAGCGCGCTACACTTGCTGCTGAAGACAAAGCTAGCAATTCAGATAAGGCGACTAAAGCTCACGCTTCTACTGTTGCTAAAGGTGAAGCTAAATTTGCCATGTGTGCGGCCTGTCACGGTGCTGATGCAAAAGGCAGCGCCGCAATGGGCTTGCCTTTAGGCGCGCCAAACCTTACCGATAACGTTTGGTTGTATGGCGGCTCTGAGCGTGCAGTACAACAATCTATCCGTAATGGTCGTTCTGGCGTAATGCCGGCTTGGAAAGGTATTTTGGGTGAAGATAAAGTACGTGTAATTAGTGCATACGTATACAGTTTATCTAACCAAGACTAACTAACCAATTAAAATAAAACCCTGTGTAGCGGAGCTACACAGGGTTTTATTTTTAATATTGAGAAAATTATTTATGATCACACCCTGGTACAAAGAACCCTGGGCTTATTTAGTCTTTATTCTTCCTTTAGCCGCCGTTATCGCTGGCATTACTACGTTTATTATCGCCAATACTAATGCCGACACCGTAGTCGTCGATGACTATTACAAAAAAGGGAAAAGTATCAATCAAGACATTCGTAAATTTAAACTGGCGCAAAAACTGGGCATTCGTTTTGATATGCAAGTATCAGGTAATGAAATTGTGCTGAAACCGACGGGTATTGAAAAAACCTTCCCGTTGTTAAATGTCCGTTTTTACCATGTCACGTTGGCAGAACGCGATTTCAACGTAAAATTAACCCCGGATGGTCATGGCTGGTTACGTCAAAACTTTACCGAAAAGATAGACGGTAAATGGCGAATAATAGTCACCCCATTCGATAATCAGTGGAAACTGCAAACGACAATAGCATTGCCGCAAGCGGATTTTTCACCCTTTGAATTGCAATACTAGCGGTAGTTAAAGAGATCACGTTTTGAGTCAAGATTGTTTTCATTGTGGTGAATTCATACCACCGGGTTTATCTTTAACCGTACTTATCGATGATCAAGCGCAGGATATGTGTTGTCTTGGCTGCCAGGCAGTTGCGCTAGCCATTGTCGATAATAACCTCGAAGATTATTATCGTTTTCGCAGTGAAAAAGGTAATAAAGTTAGTGCCACCGTACCGGACGAGCTGGTCGGCAACCAATTTATCGATGATGAGAGTTTACAAAGTGAATTCACCTTCGATGTCGAAAACGGCAAAGAAACCATTTTATCTATCGATGGCATGAGTTGTGCGGCTTGTGCCTGGTTAATCGAAAAACAACTCAAGCAAAAGCCCGAAATAGAAAAAATCCAGGTAAATGCCACCACACAACGTGCCACCATCGTCTGGCACAATGACGTAATTAAATTGAGTGAAATTTTAACGGCGATCAGTCAAATTGGCTATCAAGCTCTGCCGTTCAAAGCGAATGTAGCCGAACAACGTAATGTTCAGCAATCGAAAGCGTTCATTCGCCGACTCGGCGTTTCAGGCATTTTAACCATGCAAGTGATGATGATAGCATTTGGCTTGTATTTTGGTGCATTCAGTGACTTAGCCGAACATAACCTTGCCTATCTTCGCGGTACCAGTTTTGTCTTAACCTTGCCTATCGTTACCTTTGGCGCCTTCCCTTTTTACACTGGTGCGTTAACTGCATTAAAAGCGAAGCGCTTATCCATGGATGTGCCCGTGTCCATTGCTATCATCCTCGCCTTTTGCGCCAGCACCTGGGCGACTGTTACCCATTCTGGTGAGGTCTATTTTGAATCATTGGCAATGTTTACCTTTTTACTGTTAATCGGTAAATATTTAGAGTTCCGTGCTCGTGCACGCGCAGCCGAAGTATCAGCAAACTTATTAAAGCTAATGCCATTAAGCGCAACAACACTGCTCACAGTTAACGGGCAGGTACAAGAACAAGTGATCAGTGCCAAGCTATTACAAGTGAATGATCAGGTGATCGTTAAGCCCGGTGAGACGATCCCTGGAGACGGCATAGTGATTAAAGGCTCATCCAGTGTTAATGAGTCGATGTTAACCGGCGAACACGCACCAGTGGCTAAAAACAAAGGCATTAATGTGTTTGCCGGTACGGTAAATGGTGATGGCAATTTAATTATTGAAATTAGCAAAGCCAATTCTGACAGTTTTTTGACTAATTTAATCCGTTTAAGCGAATCTGCGCAGGCACACAAACCCGCCATAGCTCAGCTTTCTGACCGCATTGCGCAATATTTTGTCGCAATAATATTGCTCACCGCGGTTGCTACTTCCTTTTATTGGTATGTTAATGCTCCAGAACAAGCGTTTTGGATCACCCTGTCGGTATTGGTTGCGACCTGCCCCTGCGCACTTTCTTTAGCCACACCTACCGCGTTAACCTGCGGCACAACGCGTCTGAATAAAGATGGCATTATGATCAAAAATGGCCATGTATTAGAAACCATGCCCAAGGTAGATTGTTTTGCCTTTGATAAAACTGGCACGCTAACCAACGGTGAATTTGCCTTAACAAAAACAGTTTTACTTGCTCAGCAATACGATAAAACTAGCGTACTGTCCCTCGCTGCGGCGCTTGAAGCGCACTCGGAACATCCATTGGCAAAAGCATTTATTCCATATAGAGATTATGCAGTGAATGTTGACAATGTTGAAGTGGTTCCAGGTTGTGGCATTACCGCAAACAAAGATGGCTACCAAATAGCAATTGGCAAAACTTCATGGTTGCGTAAATCAACACCAATTGAGCAGCAATACCAGCAGGCGCAGTGTTTGTTAACCGTGAACAATACGCTTGTGGCGGTTTTTTATTTACAAGATACTTTACGAGATGACACGGTAGAAGTGCTTGAGTGCTTGCATCAGAATAACCTTGATACCGTTTTGATCAGTGGAGATAACCGTAGTGGTGTTGACGCTTTTCGTCAACAAGTTCGCCTGAAGCAATGCTTTGATACGTGCAGTGCTCGTGATAAATTATCCATTTTAAAAGACAAGCAAGCGCAAGGAAAAAACGTTGCTATGGTTGGTGATGGCGTTAATGATTCACCAGTGTTTGCTCAAGCACATGTGTCAATTGCGATGGGCAGTGGTACTGAAATTGCAAAAAGCGGTGCCGATGTTATTTTGTTAAATAACCAATTATCAAGCCTACTAAAGCTTAAACAAACTTCTGCTAAAACTTCCCGTATCATTAAACAAAACTTTGCCTGGGCGTTTGCCTACAATGCCATCATACTGCCCTTGGCGGTATGTGGTTTTATTACACCTTATATGGCAGTATTAGGCATGTCTGCCAGTTCCATAATTGTCGTCAGCAATTCGTTAAGATTGTTGAAGTAGGAGTTATCTAAATGACTGTTATTTATATTTTGATCCCTATCGCCATCATGTTCACCGCCGTGGCAATTTATTTGTTTTTTTGGGCGGTTAAAACTGAGCAATTTGACGATCTTGAAAAACAAGGCATGAGCATTTTGTTTGATGATGAAAAAAATCAAACGAAGCCAACAAAAAAACAAGCCGCTAATGAGAAAAATTCAGTTAAAAATAGCAATGATACAGATAGCTAAATGAATATCGACTTATTATCGGCATTTTTAATCGGCATTGCTGGCGCCGGCCACTGCGTTGCCATGTGCGGCGGGATCACCACCATGCTTACCGCATCGTTAGAAAATAAGAAGAAAGCCAATATTGCGCTGATTTTATCCTACAACTTTGGTCGTATACTTTCCTACTCTACTGCCGGTGCAATTGCCGGTTTTACCGGTTCATTAGCCGCTAAATCGTTAGGGTTCCCTATTTTATGGTTAAAAGTAGTCGCCGCAATATTTGTCATTTTACTCGGCTTATATATTGCACGTTGGTCATTTGTGCTCAATAAAATTGAGCACATTGGCAAATGGTTGTGGCAGTATCTGCAGCCGTTAAGTAAAAACTTTATTCCGGTAAAAAACATCAAACAATCAATGCTTTTGGGCATGGTGTGGGGCTGGTTACCTTGCGGGCTGGTGTATTCAACACTCACTTGGTCTATTGCCAGCGCCGATTGGTTAAACGGTGCCTTGATCATGTTTGCTTTTGGCTTAGGGACACTCCCCGCTTTGTTAACTATGGCATCAGGCTGGCAATTGGTAACCCAAATGTTACGTTCTGATCTAATTCGTAAATTTACCGCCAGCTTACTTATTTTTTACGGCTTATTTTCTTTAAATATTGCGCTAGATCAAATTTTTTAGTAAAATCAGCGAATTAAATGGATTCATAATAGTAGTCGTATAATGTCACAAAAAATACACATAGCAACAAACATAAAATGCCAAAACTGTAGTATCAGTGAGTTATGTTTGCCGTTCAGTTTAAATGAAAGCGAATTGAATTTACTGGATGATATTATTCAGCGTAAAAAGCCAATTCAAAAAAATACCCAAATATTTAAAGCGGGCGAACCTTTACAAACATTATATGCAATTCGTTCAGGCACATTTAAAACCTTTATCATTTCGGAACAAGGTGAAGAGCAAATTACCGGGTTTCATTTAGCCGGTGATTTAATGGGCTTTGATGCGCTATCGCAAAAGCATCACCCAAGCTTTGCTAAAGCCTTGGAAACGTCTATGGTTTGTGAAATTCCATTTGAAGTTCTCGACACCTTATCAAGTAAAATTCCTAAACTGAAAGCGCAAATGATGAGCTTGATGAGCAGCGAACTTCAATGTAACAGTGAAATGTTTTTATTGCTAAACCGTAAAAATGCGGAACAAAAACTTGCCACATTCCTTTCCAGCTATGGTAAGCGCTTAGGCAGCAGAAATTTATCTTCGATAGAGTTTATTTTGCCGATGACTCGCTCTGAAATTGGTAATTACATTGGCCTGACCATAGAAACCATTTCGCGCTTGATGACCAGATTCCAAAAGGAAGGTTTGATCAAAGTTGAAAACAAATTTATCACCATACTAGAGAAAGACAGCTTATACAAAGTTGCCGGACTTATTACACCGTAATACCAATATGCACTATACCTAAAGCATTGTTTGATAACTTGTTGATTTAAATCAATGCTTTAGTACTTTCTCAAACTTTCCTAAATTCAAATTTGTAACAATGGCGATAACAGATTAAGCTTAGTGATAGTAATTAAATTAAATAGTTATCTAATTTAGTTACTATCAAGATTAATTTTACTCACTTGGTGAATTCAATGGAAAGATATCAAAATATATTAGTCATCATAGATCCGACAATGGAAGAGCAAAAGGCATTGACTCGTGCCTGCAAGCTTGCCAGTAAAACCGGAGCTAAAATTACTGCGTTTCTCTCTATTTATGATTTTTCCTACGAAATGACCACGATGTTATCCGGCGAAGAACGCGAAACCATGCGCGAAACCGTGGTTAAGGGCAGAGAAAATTGGCTTAATGATCTGATTGAAGATTATGACAGAGAAATTACGCCAAAAGTTGTTTGGCATAACCGGCCATTTGAAGCCATTTTATCTGAAGTTAGAGATAGCCAATTTGATGTCGTATTAAAAAGCACTCATCAACACCCAACACTGCAATCGGTGATATTCACCCCCACAGACTGGCATTTAATTCGTAAATGCTGGGTTCCGTTATTGTTGGTTAAAGAGCATCAGTGGCCAGAAAACGGCCATATTCTGGCAGCGGTGAATGCCGGTAGTGAAGAGCAAGAGCATCAGTCGTTAAACGATAAAATTTCAGAAGAGGCATTAAATTTAAGCAAAATGATCAACGCCGATGTGCATTTTGTTAACTCCTACCCTGGCACACCTATTAATATTGCCATTGAAATCCCCGAATTTGATGCCGCCGAATATAACCAGACGATGAAACAGCACCATATTGATGTGATGAAAGAATACGCCAGCAAATATCATTTAAGCGATGAATTTCTTCATGTTGAAGAAGGCTTGCCAGAAGATGTTATCGACAAAGTGGCGCAACAGATTGATGCTGAACTGGTGATTTTAGGTACGGTTGGCCGTACAGGGCTTTCAGCAGTGTTAATTGGCAACACCGCTGAGCATGTAATCGACAGACTCAATTGCGATTTATTGGCGTTAAAACCCGATGGCTATCAATCTCCCTTTTTAAAATAATATCCAAGCTTCAAAACAAAACCATAAAAGCTTAATCGGGTTTATAAATATAGCTTTTATGGTGATCTTCTCTTCGGTATAATGCGCGCCCTGTACATTAAATGATTTAACCAAATGGTGCGTAACATGTCACAACTTTCATCGGATCATGCCAGCCCGGTATCTGCGGCTCAACAAGAGTTAGCGTTAAAAGCTGCGAAACAACAACAAGCGAAATTGGCGAAAAAATTTCGACATCATGTTGGTAAAGCCATTAACGATTACAACATGATCGAAGATGGCGATAAGGTAATGGTGTGTTTATCTGGTGGTGCCGACAGTTACACCATGTTAGATATTTTATTAAAACTAAAAGCCTCGGCTCCTATCCATTTTGATATTGTTGCAGTAAATCTTGATCAAAAGCAACCGGGCTTTCCTGAGCATATTTTACCGCAATATTTGCATCAACTAGGTGTTGACTATCACATCATTGAAGAAGATACCTATGCCATAGTAAAAGACAAAATCCCGGAAGGGAAAACCACTTGTAGTCTTTGTTCTCGCTTGCGTCGTGGAATTTTGTACAGCACCGCAAAACGATTACAGGTGACCAAAATTGCCTTAGGTCATCACCGTGATGACATGATAGAAACCCTGCTGTTAAATATGTTCTTCAACGGTAAGGCTAAAACCATGCCGGCGAAACTGGTGTCAGATAATGGCGAGCATGTCGTCATTCGTCCACTTGCCTATTGCAAAGAAAAACAGATAAAGCAATATGCACAACTTAAGCAGTTCCCTATCATTCCATGTAACTTGTGTGGCAGCCAGCCAAACTTGCAACGACAAAATGTAAAGAAAATGCTTAATCACTGGGAAAAAACGTTCCCGGGCAGAGCCGAGTCAATTTTTACCGCCATGCAAAATGTTGTGCCTTCGCACTTAGCCGATCATCAGCTGTTTAACTTTAAAGACGTAGATTTACACACCGGGATTGTTAATGGTGGTGACATTGCCTTTGATAGTGAATCGTTTACTGCCCCAGCATCTGCGAGCAAAGAAGATAAATTTAGTCAGGCAGAATTGGTCAATATTGTCGAATTGAAATAATACCAAACGACATCACTATCAACATTGAATGTTTTTTTGTTTGCGCTCACTCGTTAGTAACGACAAATTCCATCGTGTAGTTATGCCAGATGCGATAGCTGGCATAATAAAAGCACATAAGCAGCAAGCCAATATTCCATTCAACAATATTTTCCCTTTCAAAACTGCTATACCCCAAGTATTGCTGAAGCAGGCTCCCTATTGCAATCATTAACATTAGGCTCAACAGGCCAAGCTTGATCCTTAACCAAAACCGAAACGACGCGGCAACACCACAATGTTGTGATAATTTGTATAGTGAGTTGATCATTAACAATTGAGCCAGTGGTGTTAAGCCAAAAAAAAGTACAATGCCGTAACGACGCAAATATCGATACACTTCACCTGAAGCCCCCAAATAATTGGCGTACAGTGCTAAAAACAATGCGCCGGTTATGCCTAGCCACATCATCCAATTTATTGATGTCAGGCCTCGTTTGTGCAGCGTTTGTAACCAATGCGCACAAACATACCAGTAGCAGATAAGCATGGTTGCATGAACTATCATCAAGGCCCTAAAAATGAAAATACTGTAACCTCTACGGGCGGCTCGACTGATCGATGTACAGCCTTCAAGATAAGGTACACAACTCGGCACCCAGTCATTAACGGCACTTATCACATACACCAGGTTTGGTGTCGCCAGGCCAATAATAAATATTGCTAAGGCTAGGTGTTTTGGTTTCATATCAATGCACAATAACAGACGATTAAAAATGAGTCCGGGTTAACAGCCGAAATTCGAGTCCTTTTACTTCATCATTGGCGCTCAGAGCATAAGCAAGATCAAGATGAATCACCCTGGCATCGCCGGCAAAGTGAGGACTATACAAACGTACCCCAAAACCGAGTGAGTCTAACCAGCCGGTTTCGATATTATCTAGGTCTGTTGAACCACTTGCTTTGCCACGATCGTAAAATATCACGCCGGCAACATCGAATAATCGCCATATATTGATATTCGGGTAATATCGTCCCTCTACAGAAAACAAGTAACTTTCCTGACCATGTTGATACTGTATAGGATAGCCTCTCAGACCATTGTTACCACCAAGAGTGACTATTTGATCAAGGTATTCATTATCACTAAAATCACTTTGATTCTTAAAGTAAAGCTTCCATTGTGCTGATATCGGTAAAAATAACTCAATGTTGAAATGGCCGCGAAATCGATCTTGGCGTTGATTTTGATGAAAATCGACGGCAGCTGACAGCGCCAAATAACTGTATTCGCCAATCGGCAAAAACGTATTACTCGTTAGTTGCCAAACGCTTTCTGTGCTATTTTCATCTTGTCCATCGCTTAGCCCTATCCTGCCATTGAGCCGCCATCCCATATTGATATCTTCAATCGCGTTAATATTGTAAATGTCTGACATTTCCTGGTAGTTCTGGCGCTCATATTCAAAGCTGATAAATGGATAGGCCAGTTGTCGATCTGTAGGTAAAAATGGTGGTGTATTTTGCTCTACGACGAAAAACTGATGGCGATCGAATTGATAGCCTAGCCCCAGACGGAACAGCTTTTCATCCTGGTGTTCTGCTAACCAATCATAGCGCAACAGATATGAACGGATATCATGGCCATATTCATACTCATCGTCGTCATTGTGGAACAAGGTATCGATGCGCTCATTTTTATGGTAAGCCAGTTGATAGGCATAGGTATCGGCGTTGCTGGCAAATGTCTTGTGCAACAGCAACGCAGTTTGCTGGCCATCATCATTATCAGCAAAACGCATGCCTAATTTACTGTTATTGTGGAGCAGGTGCGGTATAGCAGTATCAACGATAAATCCGGAACGTCTGGCATCTTCAAAGAACTTTAGCTCTAGCTCAATACCACGACCAATAAAATTGCGCTCTTTCAGACCAATTGCATATCGATTCTGCCCGCCTTTCCGGGAAAAATCCAAGGTTGGTAATAACGACCAATTATCTGTTGTTGTGATCAATATTTTACGGTTTTTCTTATCCTGCTCAATACGGGCGTGCTCGATATAGCGCAGTTTTCTAAGCTTTCTTTCCCATTCGGCAAGTTGTGGATCGGTGAGGTTACACTGAGAAAGGTACCAGTTTGACTCATTTATCAAGGTCTGTTGCTGCGTATAAATATGTAGGCTATTGGCCCAACGATGGAAAAAATAAAATGGCTGCTCAGTCTCATCAAAGAGTTGCTCACGGCTAAATTCAACAGCAATAGGTTGGCATTCCTCAGTTTTTGCCGGCGCGGCCAAAACAGGACTGCCCAAACAGCAAAATAACAACAACCAGGCCTTTGAAAACAAAACCCTCTCCAACCAAAAAGACTAAATTAATCTTAGTCTCTATAAACACAAAAACCAGCTTAATGTCTGCCTCTTGAGCACAAGCCTGATCCAAGAGACTTGGCCAGTTGGTAACCATCAAGGCGCGGGAACTTAAACCATTCTTACGATACAACTTTAATTGAAAAGCCATTTCGTTTAGTATCTTTGTCGCCTCCTAATCTGGCAAGCTGATAATATGTCCAAACTTTACAAAAGATACTATAAGTCTTTGTTTATAAATCCTTATGCTCTTGGTTTTGTAACTCTTTGATTTTTTATGCTGTATATAAAAAAGGATCTACCGAAGTAGATCCCAAATTTTGTATCAGTCCGCCTTAACAGGTGTTTTTTATCACTCAAATTCAATGAAGATTGTTAATCATCTTTGATCCAGGGTGCGATAATTTTCGGTGCTAAGTCAAAGCTGATCGCTTTATCAAATGATTGATTTTCATTATCGATTGCCAGCTTGCACTTTTCTTGTTCACAAACCAGCGCGGGTTTTAATTTTTCATTGATATAGGCAATGTTTTCAGGGCTTGATAATTCGATATGTAAACCACTCACTTGTGGCATCATAAACCATAAAAATGAGCCAAACTCATCCACTAGCTGTTGCATTTGGCTGGTGATTAATGCCAATTCAGCAAAACTGAAGTCTCTTTTCGTCTTATCTTTAACTTGCATTTGCATTTGCAAAATACAGTTTTGGTACTCATCTTTGAGTTTCACTCTAAGCAGAGCAAACTTGTCATACAAATCTCTTGAGTATGGCACTAGCAATTGGCCATCATCGGCAATGGCAATATCACTTGGCTCAGTTCCTTGTGCCAGCATCGTTGCCTTTTCCATTTCACAACGTGTTCTTTTATAAGAATCAACCAAATAAAAACCCATGGTGATTTGATCTAATTTATTTTCTTTGATCAAATCAAGGCGTTGATAAAAACCTTTATATTCAAGATCAACAGCGAAACAGGTGATACTAAACAAGGATACGCTGAGCGCGAACAGAAACTTTTTCATAATTGTTAAACTTATACTTTAATGAAGCGATGGTTATGACGGAGCATGGTATTGATTTCAACGATATAATCCATGCCACGTTCAGAATACGGTAATAATCCTGTAGCCAGTACATCAGGTCTTAGCTCTAAGTTATTGTCTCGTAATTGCGCTCTTATGATTCTAAACAAATCATAAGCGGGATTGGTATTGATATTATGAAAATAACGACTGACCATTTGCTCTACTGAATCAAACGCGGCGACTTCATGATTTCGGCCTGAATCTCTGCCATTTGGTACTAGACCACAGCCCTTTTTAAAACACCACATACCAAAAAAGTTTAAACCAATACGGGCAAAGCGAGAGCTGCCCCACGCCGATTCATTAGCCGCTTGCACTAATACCAGTTCTCGAGGTATCTGATCCACTTTCAACAATAGTTGTTGGCTTAATACCTCAGCATCAGCGGTTATCTTAACGTTATAGCTATTTGCTAAGCTTGATAAAAACAATTGCTGCTCTGCTGATAACGTTTGTTGGCTCGACAGAGTATTCAAAATATCCATTATTTGAGCTCTTAGCTTCGCCAGTTTTGCATTTTCGGCATCTATTGCCGGCTTTAAAAAATCAAAAAATTGCTGCTTACGAGTGTTAATATCTGCAATCGCTAAAAAATTGGGTAAATCGACGTTATGCTTTGGTTGCTCAACCGTAACTTTTTTAGGCTTATCGCTTAAATCGGCTTCGCTTACTTCAACTTCGGTTTCGCTAATAAAAATAAACGGAAACAGTGCCATAAAGAATACCGCGATGAGCAGTAATCCCTTTATGGTGTTATGTTTAGTTCGATTTGGGCTAGTCATCTTAAATACCTTGCTATAGCATTCAACTATGCTGAGAAGAACATGTCTTGATCACCATTGTTATCAATAACTTGCATTTGAACACCAAAAATTTCCCGGTAAAGTATCCCCTTCACATTGTAATAAAAAGGCGCTAAAAAAAACAACGCAACTAAAAATATAAAAAAGCTTAATATTGGAGGAATACCGATTAAACCTGGTAGTAAAGTTAAAATCGCCAACAAGATAAATACGCTGTAAATTTGCAGCAGTTTTAGCCATTGAAAACGAATAGCTTTTACAGACAATATGATTGATAAAATGGGAGTCATATTTTTTTCGACAATTAATGGAATTGATGCGGATAAAAATATAGTCAATATTAATCCAACAATGACTGTTACAAAATTAATTAATGATGGATCAATTTTTAGTAGACCTAGAAACGACACAATTGAACCTATGATCAACGTAGAAATCAAAGTTATAATTAATGCCGCCATAGCAATAAAAGCACTACGTTTTAAAAATGCAAAAACGAAACCGGTACGAGTTTTGATGCCTACCGCATGGGAGATCCCCATCATTTCAATCCCAGCAATAAACGGCCACAACAACACAGTGATCAAAAAATTTAACAACATTTGTTTTTGATTGTCTTGCATTACCTGCTCAATACCGCCCATGTATTCACTGGCAACCAGAGTAATGATCACCCCGATTAGAAGAATGAATGAAAGGCCGCTAAGGATAGATTGTTTATTTTTTTGGGTAAGAGCCCAACCTTCTTTTAGTATCGCTGGTACATCAAGCGAGTAATCGCCTTGTACTGCTTTTTCTACATTGGAGCCAATTTGTACGAATCGTTTTTCTTTCACAGAATAAGTTCTCTAAAAAATTTCGGCAAGTATAGCAAATTCCCGATAAAAATAGTGTTATCGATTGTAATTACTTATGTAAGATTAATTTTTGCCTCGCAGCATAACTGCTTTAACTGAGCACCAGTTTTATCGCAAGAGCAATTAATACCACGCCCATAAATCTGTCGATCACATGGGCTTTGGTCAACAGTTTTTGGCGAAAATTATCCATCGTCATCATATACGATAAAAAACTAAACCAGATTGCTGTTGCCAGTGCCATGTAAACACCGTAAACACTCTGTACCAGGGTTGGTGTTTCGGGGGATATCACAATGGAAAATAAGGACACAAAAAACAGCGTCGCCTTGATGTTTAAACCATTCACTAAAAAGCCGGTTAAAAAAGCTTTCCCTGGGCTTTGCGGTTTATGTTGCGCCAAGTCTTGCTTATTACCGGCACTCATAGGTTTTGCTCTCAAGCCCTGTATCCCAAGATAAAATAAATAGAGGCCTGCGATGTAAGATAACACGGTGAAGTATAATGGGTCGCTGGCTATTAACAGGCCAATCCCTACCAATGAATAGGTGACGTGCAACAAAATACCACTGCCAATACCAACACTGGTATAGAGTGCTGTTTGCCGACCACGAGTCAGGCTTTGTTTTACAATTACGGCAAAGTCAGGGCCGGGGCTGGCCACGGCGAGAAAGTGTACCAAAGCTATGGTGATAAATTCACCATAATAGAGACTTAATTGCATACTCTGTTCTCTAGTTGTTTTTAATGTGATTGAGAAAATCGGCAAAAAAATTACCGCCTTTTTGCTGACAAACTTCAATATTTTTATCCGGAATTCCTGCAGCATCAGGATGAGCTTTAACGGCCTTTGCCAACGATTCTTCTTTGATCAAATGCAAAATTGGAAATGGTGAACGGTTAGTATAATTACTGTCATCATCCTCATCGACTCCAGCAAAATAATAATCAGGGTGAAACGAAGCGATTTGATAAACGCCTTCATAGCCTTCGCGTATCAACAATTGCTCGGCAAAGTGAACCAAGTCAAGATAGTCTTCAAAATATTGAAAATTGTCCGGGTAAATTAACAAACTGGTTTCCATCTCAGGGTTTTCATCGAGGCATTGGCATTCCTCTATTACTCCTTGTAACGCGGTTTCCATATCGACGTTGGTAAATACCGAATAGGCAATAGTGTTTTGCACAAACTCTTTTTTGGCGAAAGGACAAAAATTTAAACCAATAATGATTTTCTCTAACCATTGTTTGCACTGATTGATGATTTGTTGTTCGCTATAATTCATAAATAACACGCATAGACCGATAGAGCGCCTAGTTTAACAAAAACTTGGAAATAGGTTCTAGTAAATTTTGTTCCCTACGGAGAAAACCGAGACCAACTATTATTTTTGATCTTTGCTATTGCTTGCTGTTTCGCTACTATGGTTATACCCGCTCCACTTCAAGATGCAGGTTTCAGAGTGCTTGAGCGATTCCAATACAAGGCGCAGTTATGTAGTAATGGTTATTCCCGGCAACTGCTTATATGGACTCCTCATATTGTACAAGTAAAAATATTAAAAATATTAGATGCGTGCTTATATTCGGGCTCTTAGTGGGAAGCTATCCCGGCCACTTTGATGTATTCGCACCTT
>MAAC01015876.1_pt1 | contig 29797 bp, 20 predicted proteins | sample 1115981 | NCBI WGS metagenome assembly MAAC01 (sample SAMN04961126, study PRJNA320927) | seawater metagenome | isolation source: sample BD02T64 sea water enriched with oil for 64 days | place: USA:Gulf of Mexico | collected 2013-07-27
ATTGGCCCAGTTGCTGCAATTCCGAAGGTATTAAAACAAGCAGGATTACAACAAAAAGATATTGAGTTAATTGAATTGAATGAAGCTTTTGCATCACAATCTCTTGCAGTAATGCGTGAGTTAAATTTAAATCAAGACATCGTAAACGTAAACGGTGGTGCAATTGCTTTAGGTCATCCTTTAGGATGTACAGGCGCAAAATTATCTGTGCAATTATTTGATGAAATGCGCAAGAGAGACATGACAGGAAAATATGGAATGGTTACTATGTGTGTAGGTACAGGTCAAGGTGCTGCTGGAGTTTATGAATTTTTAAAATAAAAAACAAAATGGCTGAATTATTAAGAGGAGGACAATTCCTAGTAAACAGAAGATTTTACTGAGGAGCAAACAATGATGAAGGAAGCTGTGATGGAATTTAATGATCGTGAAATTATTCCACACAAAGCAAGATTCGAAGCTAAAGATTATGCATTAACTGAAGAATGCATGCGTAAAGCAGGTGAATTAGGTTTTCTTGGTGTTTCTGTTCCTGAAGCTTATGGCGGAATGGGAATGGGATTTGTTTCTACTATGTTAACGTGTGATTATATCTCAAGCGGAACAGGTTCTTTTAGTACGGCTTTTGGTGCACATACCGGAATTGGAACCATGCCAATTACTTTATACGGAACTGAAGAACAAAAACAAAAATACGTTCCGAAATTAGCTTCTGGAGAATGGTTTGGATCCTATTGTTTAACTGAGCCAGGTGCAGGTTCTGATGCTAATTCAGGAAAAACAACTGCTACTTTATCAGAAGACGGAAAAAGTTATAAAATTAACGGACAAAAAATGTGGATTTCAAATGCAGGTTTCTGTAGTCTGATGATCGTTTTTGCTCGTATTGAAGATGATAAAAATATTACAGGATTCATCGTTGAATATGATGGTGAAAATCCAAACGGAATTACGATGGGTGAAGAAGAGCACAAATTAGGAATTAGAGCTTCTTCTACACGTCAGGTATTCTATAGTGATACAGTTGTTCCTGCAGAAAATATGTTAGCTGGTCGTGGTGAAGGGTTTAAAATTGCCATGAATGCTTTAAATATTGGTCGTATTAAATTAGCTGCTGCTTGTTTAGACTCTCAACGTAGAATTACAAGTATTGCTGTAAACTATGCAAATGAACGCAAGCAATTCAAAACTCCTATTTCTGAATTTGGTGCTATCAAATCAAAATTAGCTGAAATGACTACCAATACCTATGTTGGTGAATCGGCATCCTATCGCGCAGCAAAAAACATTGAAGATAGAATTGCAATGCGAGAAGCTGCTGGGAATACTCATCAAGAAGCAGAATTGAAAGGTGTTGAAGAATATGCTATTGAATGTTCTATTTTAAAAGTTGCTGTTTCTGAAGATGTACAAAATTGTGCAGATGAAGGAATTCAGATTTTTGGTGGAATGGGATTCTCAGAAGAAACTCCAATGGAATCTGCCTGGAGAGATGCTCGTATTGCTCGTATTTACGAAGGAACAAATGAGATTAACAGAATGTTAGCTGTGGGAATGTTAGTTAAAAAAGCAATGAAAGGACATGTAGACCTTTTAGGACCTGCAACAGCAGTTGGTGAAGAGTTATTAGGGATTCCTTCTTTTGATACACCAGATTATTCTGAGTTGTTTGCAGAAGAAAAAGAAATGGTCGCAAAGCTTAAAAAAGTATTCTTACTTGTTGCTGGTGGAGCTATCCAAAAATTCGGTCCTGAATTAGAAGAGCATCAACAATTATTAAATGCAGCTTCTAATATCCTAATTGAAGTTTATATGGCTGAATCTGCCATTTTAAGAACTGAAAAGAACGCGAAACGTTTTGGTGAAGATTCTCAAAAAGAACAGATTGCTATGTCAAAATTATATTTATACAACGCAGTAGACATCGTTATAAAAAATGCCAAAGAAGGAATTGTTTCTTTTGCTGAAGGTGATGAACAACGCATGATGTTAATGGGATTAAAGCGTTTTACAAAATATGCGAATTACCCAAATGTAATTGATTTAAGAAATATCATTGCAGAAAAAATAAAAGCAGAAAACAAGTATTGTTTCTAAAAAATTAAGGTCAGTTACCATGTCTAGAACGTTTGGGGGAACTAATAGACAAAAATAATTGACCTTTAATAAGCTTCTTTAACTTTATAGGTTTTAGAATTTAGTTGTTTGTTAAAGACCGTTATCAATTTTTATGATAACGGTCTTTTTAATTTTATATCTGTAAATTTCTATTTAGATCTTAATATGATATCTCCATTAAAAGTTTTAAAAGAAATTTCTGGCCCTCCTCCATTAATAGAACCTGTAATCCAGTTTTCAATCTTCACTTTATAAACGCCATCATTAGAAGCTTTTCCTTTTGTAATTTTAGCTTTTTGCGGGTTTGATTTTAAATCAAAATCAGTAAAAATCTCTCCACTATCTGATTTAATTTTCACATTCGCTTTAATTGATTTAGGCAGCGTTATATCTAATTTACCATTTAGATTACTAAATGCCATTGCCGTGTTTGGTGTCACTTTTAATAAGTTTGCTACAATATCTCCATTTACAGTATCTGCACTTACAGAACCTCTAATATCTTTCAACGTAATTTTACCATTCACGTTACTTACCTCAATAGCTCCTTTTATATTAGAGATTTCAATAAAACCTTCATTAACTGTTGACACATTCAAAGAGAAATTAACAGGTACTTTTATTTCAAAATCAATTGTAACCATTGGTGTACTTCTTACCTTAACAGTATTATCATACTCCTCAACAGAAAACTCCATAGAATTATTTGAAACTTTCTTTAAACCGTATTTATTGGGTTTGCTTTTTCTTTTTTCCTCTGTTCTTTTTGTTCCAACAACCACCACATCTTTACCATTGTAACCAGTAATTGTAATTGAACCACTTACAATTCCCATTTTTAAAATTCCAGAATTGCTTGGATTACTTAATGGAACTGCTATTCTTTCTTGAGCTGAACTATTTGCAACCATTAAAAATAGAATTGCGACTGCGATTGATTTTATTGCTTTGAATTTCATCTTATTAATTTTTTACTATTGTATCTCCGTTTAATTGATCAAAATTTAATTGTACGCCACCGTTACCAATTTTAAATTGTCCTTTTGATCGTATTCTATACTTTACTCCTTTGCTTTTTCTTATTTGCTCTTTCACAATTTTTGGTGCTAAATTCGATACTGAATAATTGGTGTAAAACCCCCCATTCATAGTTCTATGACTAACATTTGCATTTAAATTGTTTTTAAACTTAATATTGATATCTCCGTTCAAAGATCTGTACCAGCTCTCTTTTGTTGGGTTTTTTGTGTATACAATATTAATGTCCTTATTCAATGCGTTTACATTTGTTGCACCTGACACACTTTTTAATGTGATAGCCCCATTTACATTATTGGCTGATAATTTTTCTCCATGCATATTTTGCACATAAATATCTCCATCATTTACCGTACTAACATCTATACTTACATTCTTTGGTACTTTAATTTTAAAATCTAAAGAATACTCATACTTTCTTCTACTACGTCTGCTATTCCAATTTTCTCTATGGCTATATTTTCCCGTTTCTAAATCGAAAAATGTATGAGGAGAATTTGAATATGCATAAATTTTATTTCCTTTTTTCTCAACTTTTAAATTGATTTCCCTTTTTCCTTTCGCTATAATTTCAGAAGTTTTACCAGTAATTGTTTTTATAACTTCGATTATAATTTTATTCCCATTATATCCTTCTATCTCCACTGCTCCATGCATATTATCTACATAGAAAACATTGTCTTTTGATGTTGAACTAAATTGTACTTCTTCTTTGATTGTTTCTGTGCTTTTTTGTGCTGTTACTACTAGTGAGCAACAAAACACAAAGGTCATTGTAATTGATTTTAAAAATTTCATTTTTTCTGTTTTTTGATGAATGACTTGTTTCTTTTTAGTAAAAAGCGACCTAGGACTTGCCAATTACATCATGATGTTTTGATTAATTTGATCAGAATTAACCAAAGATTATATTAAAATATTTGCTGTATGCTTTCTTCCATTTTTTTCTTTGCGCTAGCATTTACATTTTTTTCTTTTATTAATTTTTCAAATGATTTCACTGCTTTCTTTTCTTGCAATTGCACCATCAAGTCTGCTAAAGCAATTTGTACCATAGGTGATTTTTGATACTTAATCGAAGCGATTAACCCCTCTCTTACTTTTGGTGTTTCTGTATAATTAGACAAGGCCTCTATAGCAGACAAACGCACATTCACATTGGTATCACTATTTAATGTAGAAAATAATGCACTAGTAACTTTTTCTGTTACAGAACTCAGCTTACTTACCTCATTTACTGCTTGTAATCTTTTATTTACAGAGGGTTGTTCTAATAGTGCTAATACTAATTGAGAACGAACATCTTCGGTTTCATTTTGAGCAAAATCTAAGGTTCGAAAAGTCGTGTTATCATTCGAATTAAATGTGTTTCCAACAAAAAAACCGATCGTTAGAATAGCAAAAGTATATGCTAATTGTCTTACCAATTTAGCTTGTAAAACAACAATAAGCTTTTCAAATATAGATACTGAACTGTTCTTCTTTTCTTCTGCATTTAACATTGAATAAAACTTCATATCCATTGCTGAGCTTGTTTCTACTTCATCATCAAAACCAGTTAAGAATAGCTTCATTTCTTCAACCTCTTGGTTAAATGTTGGATTGTTCTTTAAAAACAACTCAAACTCTTGTCTTTGTTGCTCAGAACAATTTCCAGTAATATAATCTGTAATGATCTCTTCAATTTGTTTACGTTCCATGATTATCTTTTTTCAAGTGTTAAAAAAACTGTTTTCAGTTCATTTAATGCACGGTGAACTTTTGTTCTTGCTGCACCTTCTGTACAACCTATAATTTCACCAACTTCTTTATATTTCAATTCTCTAAATTTACTTAATAGCAACAATTCTCTTTTTTCTTCGGACAATTGTTTTAACGCCAATTGTAAAGTAGAAACATTTTCATTTTTTGTTATTTCTGTTTCAATAGTTTCTGATGTTGTAATACTGTATTCTATTGTATCTAAATCCTGATGTCTATTTTTCTTGTCTTTTCTATAATTGTCATAATTGGTATTTCTTGCTATCTGAAATACCCAAGTGACAAATTTGCTATCTTCTGTATAGGTATGTTTGTATTTTAAGATTCTGATAAAAACATTCTGTACCAAATCTTCGCTTAAACTTGCATCTCTATTCATTTGAAAGAAAAAACCGAATAATCTCTTTTTATAGCGCTCATATAGCAAGCCTAGTCGAAAGGTTTCTCCCATTTTCACTTTCAGCATAATTGCATTATCTGATAATGTATCCAAATTTTGTTTTTGTTAGTTGGTTTTCAAAATGATTAACTTGTGTTTTATAAAAACGTTACAAATTAATTCTTTCTTTTTTAATAGTTTGATTTCAGGGTGATATACTTGAACATCATCAAAACGTTACAAAATAAACCTAAGAAATTCTGTTTAGCTTATTTTCTTTAAAAGTATTGTTATAATGTTTTCCCTATTGTTAGCATTAACGGGATATCTACACCATCGTTTTCTGGAAAAATGTTTCCGTTAGAATAGTGCATTATACGAAGTTCAACATTATAATTTCTTTTCTTACCGAAAAAAGCACCAACTCCCATAAAGTCTTGATAGGTACCATTTGGTCCTGTTTTATATTCATCAATATTTTTTTTGGAAAGAAATGTAGGTCCAATAATAGAGTAGTTAATATAAGAATCAAAAGAGTTAGCCCTGAATACATAAAATCGCAGCATCGGAAAAATAGAAACGGCATACACTGAGCTTTTATCTAACGTCTGAAAACCAGTAACACTAACTCCCCAATCTAAAGAAAATAGTTTTTCTGTGTGAAAAGCAGTTTGCTGATAGGTAATCATAAACGATTGCTTTGCTTTTACTTCTCCAAGCCAAAATACAGGAAGACCTATATTCTCTGTATTTCCAATTTTAGCTGACATTGCAAAAAATTCATTGGCAAAGAACCCAAAATTATCAGTTCCATATCCAATTTGAAGTAATCGTTTTGGGAAAAAGTATTTCTTTTCTTTCTCATACTTTTCGACTTCTTCTATTGGTCTCTTCTTTAAATGGTATAGCATTCCTACAGAAGATTGAAATGTAGATGGCTGATTGTGTTTTTCTGATTTAGGAACATACGTTCCATTCAATAGCAGATCCCAATTATTATTTAATCGATACGAAAAACCTAAACCTGTTACTAAAGTTGCATACTGGGCATCTTCATAAATAACCTCATCATTTATTGAAAACCCAACTCTAGATAAATTCCCAATTCCGAGTTCTGTATAAAAAGACAATTTTTCATTCAAGTTAAAGCTTTTCTTTAGTGACAAAGACCAGAGATTAAACCAAACACTTCTTTCGTAACCAATATTATTAATATTATCGAACTTAAACCAATCTCCAGGTCTCAGTACTCCAAACTGAACTGCTAAATCTTCTTTTAATTTATACCCCAATAATAACCTTCCAGAAAACCGATTCTTTTGAACTCCTTCAGAAATAAAACCAGGTTTTAAATTCGCATCTGAATATGGATATGAAATCGCTCCAAAATTAATATTGTAATAGGTTTTTGATAAAAATGGCGTGAATTGAGTAAGCATTTTTTCTTGTTGTCCAAAAATAGAAACTGTAGATAGCAATAATGCAATCCAAATAAAGTTCTTCATAAGATATTCTCAAAAATTAGCCTTCCTCAAATCTAAAAAAAATAATTATTAAATGTGAGCAAATAAAAAAGAGATTGCTTTCGCAACCTCTTTTTAAATTTTATATACGTTTAGATACTATTCTAAAGCACCTAAATAACGTTCAGCATCTAAGGCTGCCATACATCCAGTTCCTGCTGCAGTTACAGCTTGTCTGTATTCTTTATCCTGAATATCTCCAGCCGCAAAAACTCCGGGTAAATTCGTTTTTGTAGATTTTCCTTTAGTAATTAAATATCCAACATCATCCATATCTAAAACTCCTTTGAATAAGTCTGAATTTGGTTTATGACCAATTGCAATAAAAACTCCAGTAACAGGGATTACTGTTTTTTCTCCTGTTTGATTATTAACAGCACTAACACCATCAACAACAGCATCTCCAATAACCTCATCAATTTCAGTATTGTATAATACCTCAATGTTTTCTGTTCTTTCAACTCTATGCTGCATTGCTTTTGAAGCTCTCATATAATCCTTACGAACCAATACAGTAACTTTTTTACAGATATTTGCTAAATATGTTGCTTCTTCAGCAGCAGTATCTCCAGCTCCAACTACAACAACATCTTGACCTTTATAAAAGAAACCATCACAAGTAGCACAAGCAGAAACTCCACCACCAATTAATCGTTGTTCGCTTTCAATTCCTAAATATTTTGCAGTTGCTCCAGTAGAAATAATTACAGTTTCAGCTTCGATTTCAATAGATTCATCAACAATGACCTTGTGAATTCCTCCAGCTTCATTACTGAAATCAACTTTAGTAACCATTCCAAAACGAACTTCAGTTCCAAAACGCTCAGCTTGTTTTTGCAAATCATTCATCATTGCAGTTCCATCAGTTCCATCTGGATACCCCGGGTAATTATCTACTTCTGTAGTTGTAGTTAATTGCCCTCCCATTTGTAAACCTGTATACATAACTGGTTTCATATCTGCTCTTGCTGCATAAATTGCTGCTGTGTATCCTGCTGGACCTGAACCGATAATCAAACATTTAATTCTTTCTGCCATTATATTTATCATTTTATGATGGCAAATATATTTTTTTTATCTTGTTTATTAATGATTTTATGATGATAAATTACAATAGTTTCATAACAAAAATCAATTGAAAAAAGTTATGGTACTTGAAGCTATAAAACATCTGTAATGTTTTTATTGCGTAAAAAACCATTGAATTAGCTATATTTGATTAAGCTGAAATATATTTAACCCCCCTAAGTTAAAGTCAATAGACATATAACAATATGAAATCAACTAAAAAACCTTCATATCAGGAGTTAGAAAAACTGATTGATAAATTAAAACTTAAAAATAAACTAACACAAAGCGAAAAACGTATCAGCATGCTGTTAAAAGCAAATGAAGATATGATTACCATACATCAACTTAATGGTAAATATCTTTATTATAGTGGCCCAACATGTTATGATGTAACAGCTAAAGATATAGTAGGTAAAATGCCCAGCGATCTTTTTGATAAAGACATTTCCAACACGCTTCTGGATACGTTTGAAAAAGTAAAAAAAACAGGTAAAAGTGAAACAATAGAAGTGCTTTTAGATTGGCTAGGAGAAAAAAAATGGTTTTCAGAATACATTTACCCTGTTAAAAACACTGATGGCGAAGTGGTAGAAATCGTTAAAATATGCAAGGATATACATAAGCGTAAAGCTGTTCAACAAGAAATCAAAAATCAAAACAAAGCATTAGTCAAAAGTAAAAAAGACTACATAGATGTAGTAGAAACCACAACCGATCTAATTACTGTAGTCGATAATAAAGGAGATATTATTTTTGTGAATTATGCTTCTATGAAATTCTTTGGTTTAAAACCTGAAGAATGTAAAGGAAGGTCTGCATTTGATTTTATACATCCTGAAGATGTTGAATTTACAAAAAATGAATTTACTAAGTGGGTCGCGTCAGGTAATAAGACATTTCAATTAAAAAACAGACAGGTAAATATTACTGGAGATGTTTTGAAAGTATCATGGAATATAAATTTTGAAAGGGCTAATAACGAAATAACAAAAATAACTTCAATAGGACGAGATATAACTGAGGAGAAGAAAGCGGAGAAGGAAATAGATATTCAAAACGAAAAACTACATAAGTTAAACAATGTTTTAAATCAGGCACAGAAATTGGCAGGTATTGGAAGTTGGACATTTGATGTTTTAGCACAAAAGTTAGAATGGTCTGATGAAGCATTTCGAATTTGGGGTTTCGATTCAAAGAAACCCATGCCTGAAAACGATATAATTAGAAACCGAATTCACCCAGATGACCTAGAGTTATTTAATAACAGCATTAACAAAGCTATTAGTATAGGAACTCCATACAGTATTGAACTTCGATTTCTCCTTCCTAATGATGAAAAAAAAACAGTGAAATCCATTTGTAAACCTACATTTGGAGAGAATGGGAAGGTGATCAGCTTGTCAGGCACAGTTCAAAACATAACACGACTTAAAGAAGGGCACCGTAAGCTAGAGGAAAGCGAAAACAGATTAAATGAAGCGCAAAAATTAGCACGTGTGGGAAGCTGGACATTTGATATTTCAACTCAAAAAAATGAATGGTCGGATGAAACATTTCATATCTGGGGGTTAGATTCAAAGAAAGGAGTTCCAGACTTTAATAGACTAGCTGAGCAAATTCACATTGATGACCAAAAAACATTTATTAGTAGTATTGACAATGCCATTAATTTAGGGACACCATACATTATTGAATTCCGGATCTCACTTCCCTTTAATGAACAAAAATGGATTAAAGCTATTTGCAAACCTATATTGGGAGGGAATGAGAAGCCTATTGTCTTAACAGGTACTAATCAAGATATTACATCATTAAAACAATTTGAGGAGGCTCAGGTTAAACACCAAAGGTTGAAAGCAATAGGAGAAATGTCTGCTTCTATTGCCCATGATTTCAATAACTCACTACAGCAAATGATGGGGAATTTAGAAATTATCAAATTTCAAAAAGGTTTATCAGATAGTAGTCTTAAGCGTTTAAACAATATTAAATCTATTATGAATGATGCGGCTGATAGAGTCAGTGCATTACAACAATTTGGTGATGTTGAACATGATGAAAAAAACACCAAGCTTATTGATTTTAATGAATTGATTAAAGAAAGCTTAGACCAGTCACGCCCTCTTTGGAAAGACGGCAAGGAAAAAGACGGATTGCAGATACATGTTATAACCGATTTCGAAGATATTCCTAAAATTAGTAGTAATGTCGGAGAATTAAAATCGGTTGTCTATAATTTAATTAAGAATAGTATTGAAGCCATGCCGAAAGGTGGGAATCTTATTATTAAAACAGGCACAAAAGCTGAACATGTATACGTAACCTTTACTGACACCGGCACAGGCATGGATCAAGATACCCAGTCAAAAGTATTCGATCCATTTTTCAGCACAAAAGGGTTCGAATTAGGAAGGGGCTTAGGAATGAGTGGCGTTTATAATATTGTAAAAAAATACAAAGGAGATATTGTTGTTAAATCTTCTGAATTAGATAAAGGAACTACCTTTGAAATTGCTTTTCCAATATGTCAGCAAGATATATCTAAAGTAATGAGTAAAAGTGAATCGAAAGACAACACGTCATATAATGTTTTGTGGGTAGATGATGATTCCATTATAACAGAAGACATCAGTGAGTTAGTAGAATTAATTGGTCACAAATGTACTAGTGTAAATAGTGGAAAGAACGCCTTAGATTACCTTAATAAAAACACCTGTGATATTGTGTTTACAGATATTGGTATGCCTGGAATGAATGGATGGGAGTTGATAAAAGGTATTAGAGAGAAATTTGGAAATAAAATAAAAATTGTGACCGTGAGCGGATGGTCTATTGATGAGCAAGTTAAAAAGAAAAATACTATTGATTTTGTGCTTCAAAAACCTTTCACATTGAACACCCTTGAAGAATTATTCTTGCAGTTATAATTTCACGTTATAAGAAAACACATGGTTATAAATACCTAATTATGAAACGGTTAATTTGGTAATTCCTTTTTTACTTGCTCTAAACCCTATGCCTTTTCCCACCCAAATTCTTTCAAAATCATCGAATTGAAAAGGTATATAAATTTATTCTCATATCTTTTTTGAGTCTTCAACTACTAAAATTTAATTTATCCCTATTTGTTTTTTTGCTTTTTTATTTTTTTTTGGAATTTTCACAATAAAGGATGACCCTTTCCCAACAGTACTATTAACAGTTATTTCTCCTTTGATTACATCTATTCCTTCTTTTACAATTGACAAACCAAGACCGGTTCCCTGAATCAAATCAACATTTTTTCCTCGGACAAAAGGATTAAATATGTTTTGAATTTCTGATTTTGAAATTCCAATTCCGAAATCTGTTATTGAAATAATTATGTAGTCTTTTTCAGATGACAGTTCAACAGTGACCTTAGAGTCACCTTGAGAAAATTTCACAGCATTACTAAGTAGGTTGATGAAAATATTCCTTCCCGATTTTTCATCAATGAAAATATCAGTGCCTTTTAACCCTTCTCTATCAATTAGCTCTATTTCATTTGACTCTTCGAAGGAATGATAAACTTCATTAATTATTTCTTCAATAAAACTTCCAAGGTTTATGCTTAAAAGCATGCTTCCAGTTTTACCAGCATCAGCTTGCCCAATAATTAAAATATCGTCTAATAAATTTGTCATATGCAGAACCTGATTCTCTATTTTACCTAGTTTTTCCTCTAACATAATTGGCTCCATTTTAGCCCAGTATTTTTTAATAGAGCCTGCAGCAAAATTTATTGCTGATAACGGAGTTCTAAATTCATGAGATGTCATTGAAACAAATTTCGATTTTAATTCATTCAATTCTTTTTCTTTAGCTAACGATTCTTTTTGAAAGGCAATTCTTTCCTTAGCATAAGCTAATTCATTTGCCTGCTTTTTTTCCTCCTCTTCTTTCTTTAATAACTTTATTTTATTTCTCTCAAGCTTATTATATAGCTTTATATGTTCAAGTTCGGCACCTGCTCTAGATGCAAATGTCATCAGTAATAATTCTATAAAAGCTGTATTTTCTATTTTATTTTTAAATAGACAGACCAAAATACCTGTTGGAATAAATTTAGAGTTAAACAAAGTCACACCTACATATGCTTCAATTCCCATATCAACGAGTAATTGATCTTTTGAAAACAGCAAACAAACATCTTGTGAATATGAGCAGGCAGGCTGATTCGTTAAAAGGTCACAGGGAGTGTCTTTTAGATTGTATGTGAAATTATCAAGAATTCCTTGTTTGCCTGCCAAAGAAATTGTCTCAACTTTACTAGAATCAGAGTTTAATTCCCCAACAAAAGTATAGTCTGCATTAAGTCTATCACTTAGTTCAAGGACTAATTGCTCAAAAAACTTATCTCCCAAATTATAAAAATTTGATGAAACAACCTCTTCAATTGTTTTCAATTGTGATCTTAACGTCAAAAGCTCAGTATTGCTCATTATTGGTTGATTCTAGAAAAAAAATGTGAAATTTTCATTCTTGTTGATCTGTAATTTACGAAATTTAATCAGTTTTTAATTGAAAAAGCACATACTAATTAGTTATCAACTAAAACCCCTTATTTAAGAGAAACATCAATTTGTCTGTTTTAATTTTCAGGATTGATTCTAACAATTCCTAATTGTTCGATTCCCGCATAGATATAACCATCATTTCCTTGCTCTATAGAACGAACCCTTCCTAATTCTTCTAACATCTTTTCTTCTTTTACTACTCTTCCGTTTTTTAAAGTACAATGTGAGATGTATCTAAACTTTAAAGAACCAACCAATAAGTCACCATTCATTTTTGGGTATTTCTTACTATTTACAAAAGCCATTCCACTTGGAGCTATTGATGGCGTCCATTGGTGCAAAGGTTGTTCCATTCCTGGCAAAGCAGTATGATCTGTAAACTTTGTTCCACTATAATTGATTCCGTAACTAATTTTTGGCCAACCATAGTTTTTTCCTTTTTTTATGATATTGATTTCATCTCCCCCTTTTGGCCCATGTTCATGTGTCCAAATATCTCCAGTAAATGGGTTTATTTCCATTCCTTGTGGATTGCGATGTCCAAAACTATAAATTGCCTTTTTAGCATTGACTTCATTTACAAATGGATTATCAGCAGGAACTCTGCCATCATCATGTAATCGGTAAATTTTCCCTCCATCCTTGGTTATATCTTGCGGATTTACATCTCTATTCCCTCTATCTCCAACACTAAAATATACATATCCTTCGTTATCAAAAGCTATTCGAGAACCAAAATGCTGCCCTCTTCTAGTATCTGGTAAGGCCTTATAAAGCACTTCTTTATTAACAAGCGTATTGTATCTGATTTTAGCTCTCATTAAAGTCGTATTCCCTCCACTTCCAGTGCCTGTTGATGAGGAATATGTGAAATAAATCCAACCATTATTCTTATAATTTGGATGTAATTCAACATCCATAAACCCACCTTGTCCAATTACTTTAACTTTTGGTGCTCTTTTAATTTCTATTTTCTGACCATTTATAAAATGGATGAGCTTCCCTTCTTTTTCAGTAATCAACATGGAGTTATCTGGAAAAAAAGTAAAACCCCACGGAATTGATAAATTCGGCACAATTACCTCATACTCTTTAGATTGATTTTTTTCAGGCATAAAAAAACCAACTAAAGAAAAAACTACAATTCCAATTGCTAAAAAACGAAAACTATTTTTCATGATATTTTTAAATTTTAAAGTCAAAATATTTCTACAATATAGAAATATAATCCTACCTTTGCAATCCGAAATATTTCGGGGTGTAGCGTAGCCCGGTCATCGCGCCTCGTTTGGGACGAGGAGGTCGCAGGTTCGAATCCTGCCACCCCGACAAAACCTTGCAATTATTTGCAAGGTTTTTTCTTTTTTAAGAAGATCTTAAATCTCCCACCAACAAATCCCTTTCGTTTTCACAACAAATTTTTTGTTTTTTCTTCGTACATTAGTTACGCTATGTTTACTATCTATATTCTTTTCTCTAATCAACTACAAAAGCACTATGTGGGCTACACATCTCTGCCTTCTACCGACAGACTAAAAGAGCATTTATATAATCATAAAGGTTTTACTGCAAATGCAAAAGATTGGGTGATTATTTATGAAAAAATCTTAAGAACTAAATCAGAGGCTTTAAAATTAGAAAAACTTATTAAAAAACGAGGGGCCAAAAGATATTTGAACAATATCGCGTCACGCAGAAAAGCGTGAAGGTCGCAGGTTCGAATCCTGCCACCCCGACAGAAGAAGTCTAAGAATTTTAATTCTTGGGCTTTTTTTTATGGGAAAAAACTTAGATTTGTTTTTTATCCATTTTTACAACAACCAACTCACATTTATAAAATTGCAATATGAAATCTATTTTAAATCTTTTTTTAATAAGTATCTTATTAAGTGGATGCGCTAAAAAAAACAAAACCTTTTTAGTTTCTGATATTTCAATACTCCCAAAACCCGCAAGTTTAGAATTGTTTGAAGAATCTTTTTCTATAGATAATAACTCTTCAGTATCAACAACTGCTAGTGATCAAAAAAATGCAGCCAAGTATCTTATTGCACTTCTTGAGTCGACAACAAAACATCAATTAGAACTGAAAGAAAACAAAAAATCCTCTATAACATTTATCAAAAACAACGATTTAAATCCTGAGGCTTACCTATTAACTGTAACTCCTAAAAAAATTACAATAGCAGCAAACGATGCCGCTGGATATTTTTACGGCGCACAAACCTTAAATCAACTAATATCAAAACAGGCAATTGAGAATTCTAAAAAAGTAAAATGGTTAGTTCCGTCTGTTACAATAAGTGACAAGCCACGTTTTAAATGGCGTGCATACATGTTAGATGAATCGCGATATTTTCATGGAGAAGCTTTTGTAAAAAGAATGCTAGATGAAATGGCTCGCTTAAAAATGAATGTTTTTCATTGGCATTTAATCGATGATGCTGGCTGGCGAATTGAAATTAAGAAATACCCTCTTTTAACTAAAGTTGGCGCATTTCGAACAGATAGTGAAATTGAAACCTGGAAAAGTGGAAAAACTTCTGGAAAACCACATGGTGGATTTTACACCCAAGAACAAATTAAAAACATTGTTGCCTACGCAGCAGAAAGAAATATCACAATCGTTCCAGAATTTGAAATGCCAGGACACTCTAACGCTGCTATTGCTTCTTATACTTGGCTTGGCACTGCTGGAGTTGATATTGATGTACCTGTTAAATTTGGAAGGTTGTACGACAACTATGATGTAACGAAACCAGAAGTAATACAGTTTATAAAAGATGTTTTAACAGAAATGTTTGAATTATTCCCTTCAAAAGTAATTCATATTGGTGGAGATGAAGTAGGGTATAAAGTTTGGGAAGAATCAAAATCTGTACAGAAATACATGAAAAAACATGGACTAAAAACTCCAGCAGATCTACAAATAGATTTTACAAATAAGATTTCTCAATTCATGGAAAAGAACGGTCGCAGAATGATGGGTTGGAATGAAATATTAGGTAAAAACATCCACAAAGGATTCGCTGAGAAAAAAGATGATAAAGAAGCAGAAACTAAATTAGCCAAAAATGTTGTTGTTCACTTCTGGAAAGGCGATTTAGCGATGGCACAGGAGGCAGCAAAAAAAGGATATGGCATCGTAAATTCTATTCACACACACACGTATTTAGATTACGATTACAAATACACTCCGCTAGAAAAGTCATATAATTTTGATCCAATTCCAAAAGGTCTAGAAGAAAAATATCATAAAAATATTTATGGTACTGGTTGCCAAATGTGGAGTGAATGGACACCAACTAATAAAGATATAGAGTTCCAAACATTCCCAAGAATTGCTGCTTATGCTGAAGTTGGGTGGACTCAACTTGAAAACAAAGATTTTAAAAGCTTTAAAATTGCGCTTAAAAAAGCACAAAAACGCTGGGATAACCTCAACATAAATTATGCTAAAGTATTAGAATAAATCAACAACAATTAACTTATGAAACAATCTGCTCTAAAAATAACTGTATTCTTTTTTCTTTTTATTCTTAACATCCCCATACAAGCTCAGAAAAAAGTTAAAAACAAGAGAATAGTAAAGGTGTTATCATATAATATTCTTGGAGGAAGAACCACCAAAAACGATTTTAATTTAGACGCAGTTGCTAAAGTAATTAATGACACAAAACCCGATTTTGTTGCAATGCAAGAAGTCGATTATAAAGTAAACAGATCTAAAAAATATGACTTGGTTACAGAACTAGGTTGGAGAACCAAAATGACACCAATTTTTGCAAGAGCGATGTATTATGACGGTGGAGAATATGGTGAAGGTATACTGTCAAAATTCTCTTTTTTAAGCACCAGGAATGTGGCATTGCCTTTTCTTAAAAGTCAAGAACCTAGAGCAGCTATAGAGATTGTAGTTGAACTGGCATCAAAAGACACCATCGCTTTTATCGGTACACATTTTGCTCATGAGGGAAACCCTGGAAGAGAACTACAAGCGAAAAAGATAAATGAAGTCTTTTCAAAAAATAAATACCCAACTATTTTAGCTGGAGATTTAAATGCAATTCCGGGTAGCGGACCAATAAACATACTTGAAAAAATGTGGGAAACTTCGTACAATAAGAAAAACCCAGAATTTACTTTTCCTTCTGACAACCCAAAAGTTAAAATAGACTACGTCATGTTTTACCCTAAAAATAGATGGAAAATACTTGAAAAAAAGATAATAAAAGACACATATGCTTCAGATCATTGTGTTTATTTAGTAACTTTAGAACTTTTAGTTGAAAAATAAAATCACACAAAAGGCTAAAGAATAACATATTTTTTTCAGCATTAATATATTCACTTCACCCACAAACACAAACTACCCACCTAACACACAAATAATTACAACCCCCATCATATACAAGACTCTATAATAAGCCTTAAAATCAAATTTTGTTTACAGCCATTTCTTTAACTTATTATTTGTAAAATTAACTTTTCTTTAACATATTTTTGTATATTTCCAAACACAAGAACAAACGCTATTTGTTCATAAAAATTTGAAGTAGCCCCCTCTTCTCTCAAATTTTTAAATATTTATTGGTAGACTTATATAAACACGTATGGAATTTAAGATTTTAAATGTATTCTGTGAAAAAGGACAACAACATACAAAAAGAGTTAAACAAAAAATCAGACCAAAATTAATTATAGCACTCATTTGCTATAGTTCATTTATTTTTTCTCAAGAATTCAAAAGAGTTGAATACCAAACTGGCTTAGACCTTTTGGAGGGAAATATTGGGGTTTCTGTAGCTGATTTCGACGGTGACAATGATTTAGATTTATTTGTTGTCTCCAAATATAGAGATGTAAATAATGATGAAAAAACTAAGAGTAAGTTATATCGAAATAATAATGATGGAACTTATACTGATGTGACAACCGCAGCAGGATTAGCAAATTTACATCCATATGAAGATGGACACTTAAAAGATTTGGATAATATTATCCCTGATGGATATACAGCCTATAAATGGGGAGCTTCTTGGGGAGACTATGACAATGATGGAGATCCTGATTTATTTTTCACAAATACATATAGGGTTCAACTTTTCGAAAACTTAGGAGATGGCACCTTTGCAAACGTGACAGAAAGCGTGGGTATTACTTCTTTTAATAATTGCTTTAACACAACTGCATTATGGTTTGATTTTGACAAAGATGGCTATTTAGATCTTTTTATAGGTGATTACGCTTCAAGTTGCGGAAAGAACACTTTGTATAAAAATAATGGAAATGGTACTTTTAAAGACGTCTCTAACCTCTTAGATGATGTTAATGCAAGCAATAGAGAAAGTTTTTTCACTTTTATGGCAGTTCCTATTGATGTGAACAATGACGGATGGTTAGACCTATATATAGCGAATGACTTTGGTCGTAATGATTTACTTATTAACGAAAATGGCACAAAATTCTCAGAACAATCTTCAGCTTACAATTTAGATGATGACGGAACTGGAATGGCTTTATCTATTGGAGATTACGATAACAATGGAATTTTTGATATTTACTTATCTAATACAGCTAGAAATTCTCTTTTTTCTCAAAATGTAGATAACACATATACAGATAAAGCATTAGAACAAGGAGTCGCATTTGGAACTTGGGCTTGGGCGTCTCGTTTTGCAGATTTTGATTTGGATACAGATGAAGATTTACTACTTGTTAATGGAGATAAAAGAGGATATAACTATAACCTTTATTTCAAAAATTTATTAAACGAAGGAGAATCAAACTTTGTAGATAAATCTGCAGAAACCAATATCAAAGAATTAACATACAGTATGGCTACTAAAGTCTTTGATTTTGACAATGACGGAGATCTTGATATTTTTATATCAAATAGAAATAAAGAATCTTTTTTTTACGAGAATAAAACGATAACAGGAGCTACATCCAACAACTTACATTGGTTTAAAGTAAAACTACAAGGAACCGTTTCAAATAGAGATGCTATTGGAACTAAAATTTCAATAAAGACAGAAAGCGGAACTTATTACCGATACCACCATGGTTCAAGTTTATATAGCCAGAGTTTACAAGCAGTACATTTTGGAGTAGGCTCAGATACAAAAATTCAAGAAGTAAAAATTACATGGCCTTCTGGAACAGAAGAAACCCATACAAACATAGACGCAGATAACACCATACTAGCAATAGAAGGTCAAGGATATCAAGTATTAAATATAGCGCCAAGTAATGTGGTTTCTGGCTGTACCAATCCGGCCTCATGTAATTACAACCCTCTTGCTTTAATTGATGATGGTTCTTGTACATTTCTTGATTCAAAATCTATCGTTGGAAACACAACCTCTACATTTTTCAATACAGAAACCTACACTTACCCAATCAGTAATAGTTCAGAAATAACTTGGCAAGTTATTGGAGGAGAAATCATCAGCGGTGAAAACACCCAAACAATTTCTGTTAAATGGGGAATTGAAAACATAGGTAAGGTTATAGCTACTGAAGTAGGTAGTCAGTGCTCAAGTATGCCAGTTAAATTAGTTGTTAATCTTGTAAAAGGAGAAATATTTTTTAATGACAAGGTCTCAATTGCCAGGTTATGGAATGAAGCATTATTACAAGCCATTAGAGAAGATTACGCCAGACCAACAGTTCATGCAAGAAACTTATTTCATACTAGTATAGTCATGTATGATGCTTGGGCTATTTATAGCAAAACTGCTAAACCATATTTAATTGGATCAAAAGAGCATGCATATAAAAGTGAACTAAAAAGTTTTACACCTTTAGAAGAACAAAAAATATCTAGAGACAAAGCTATTAGTTATGCTTCTTACAGATTATTATCTCATCGATTTAAAGATTCTCCAAATGCCAATAAAACACTAGAACGATTTAACCTGTTAATGTCAACATTAGACTTTGACCTTAACTATACTTCAGTTGATTATTCTACTGGAAACGCTGCTGCTCTAGGTAATTACATTGCAGAAACAATCATTGCTTTTGGTTTTACCGATGGAGCAAGAGAAGAAACCAAGTATGATAATGGACATTATCAACCACTTAATTCTCCCTTAGTACCTAATTTACCAGGAAGTGGATCTGTTACCGACCCAAATAGATGGCAACCTCTTTCTTTAGATGTATTTATAGATCAAAGTGGAAATCAAATTATTGGAACAACTCCTGAATTTTTGAATCCTGAATGGGGAGATGTTACCCCTTTTTCATTAACAGAAAATGATAAGACAGAATTCATAAGAGACGGAAATATTTACAAAGTATATCATAATCCGCAAAACCCTCCATATTTAGATTTAAATGTAGATACAGATGATAGCGACATTTATAAATGGGGGAATTCTTTAGTTTCAATTTGGGGATCACATTTAGATCCAAAAGACAATGTTATGTGGGATATCTCACCAAATACTGTTGGAAATATTGATATTGAGTCATTCCCAACTACTTTTAATGAGTATCCTGATTTTTATAACACAGTTATTGGAGGAGACATAAGTAAAGGCTATACTTTAAACCCAATTACAAATTCACCATATGAAAAACAAATGGTGCCAAGAGGTGATTTTACTAGAGTTTTAGCTGAGTTCTGGGCAGATGGCCCTGACTCTGAAACTCCACCTGGACATTGGTTTACTCTTTTAAATCATGTTAGTGACCACCCTCTTTTAAAGAAAAAAATGAATGGTGTTGGCGAAGAGCTAGATGAACTCGAGTGGGATGTGAAATCTTATTTCATTTTAGGTGGAACCATGCATGATGCAGCTATAGCTGCATGGAGCATAAAAGGTTGGCATGATTATGTTAGACCAATTTCTGCGATTCGATTTATGGCAGATATGGGACAAAGCACTGACCCTAGTAAAAGTAATTATAATATCGCTGGGATACCGTTAAAAGATGGATATGTTGAAATTATTGAAGCTGGAGATGCTTTAGAAGGGAGACTACATGAAAACATTGGCAAGATAAAACTATATACATGGAAAGGGCCTAATTATATTGGCAACCCAAAAACAGATAACGCTGGTGTTGGCTGGATACTTGCAGAGAACTGGTGGCCATATCAAAGACCATCATTTGTTACGCCTCCTTTTGCTGGATTTGTTTCTGGACACTCAACCTATTCAAGAGCAGCAGCTGAAGTAATGACTTTACTAACTGGAGACAGTTATTTTCCAGGTGGATATGGCGAGTTCATTGCAAAGAAAGATGAATTCTTAGTGTTTGAAAATGGTCCATCTGTAGACATTAAACTTCAATGGGCAACCTATCGTGATGCTTCAGACCAATGTAGTTTATCAAGAATCTGGGGAGGAATCCACCCTCCAGTTGATGATATTCCAGGAAGACTTATTGGAGAAAAAATTGGAGTAGATGCATTTAATTTTGCAACCTCATTTTTCAATGGAAAACAGTTTACCGATAAAATTAGTGTGTACCCTAATCCATCAATAGGAAGTTTTGCAATTTATAATTCGAAAGAATCTGACAATATTTATTTATTAGATATAAACGGAAGAAAAATATCAATCAAATTAAAACAATACAACTCTAAAAACAAAACAACAACAATTAAGCTACCAAATACACTGTCTGCTGGAATTTACATCTTGAAAATTAATGAGACATCGAAAAAGATCATTTTACAAAAACAGTAGTTTAATAAACTATTGAATTTCACAAACAAAAAGACTTCTTTTCAATATTGAGTTTTTTTGTTTGTAAAATTGTTAGTCAACAAAAACAATGCTAAAACTCAAATCAATTCTAATTGCTAACCCTCTCTATTTTAACCTGTTTTGACAACTAATTTATTGCCTTAAAAAAATTCTATAAAAAATCAAAAAAAGACTTGCGTAATAACTTTAAATATTTTTAATTTGCACCCTTCAAAAGCCGATGTAGCTCAGCTGGCTAGAGCAGCTGATTTGTAATCAGCAGGTCGGGGGTTCGAGTCCCTTCATCGGCTCTTTAAAGTCCTTTCAAAAGAAAGGACTTTTTTTATGCTCTAAATTGACCGAATTTTCATTAAATTTGTTCTTAATTATCACAGAAAAACCAATCAAACTAATATGCTTATAATTGGAATTGCAGGAGGAACAGGAAGCGGAAAAACAACTGTTGTTAATAAAATTATTAAAGAACTTCCAACTGATGAAGTTTGTGTAATCTCACAAGACTCATACTACAACGCTACAAACAGCCTTAGCTATGAGGAACGAAAAAAGATCAATTTTGATCATCCAAGAGCAATCGATTTTGATTTAATCATTGCCCATTTAAAAGACTTAAAAGCGGGAAAAACAATAAACCAACCTATCTATTCTTTTGTTACTCACAACCGCACAAAAGACGTCATAAAAACACACCCAAGAAAAGTAATAATTGTTGAAGGGATTTTAATCTTTAACAATGAAGCATTAAGGGACCTTTTTGATATCAAAATATTTGTTCATGCTGATACTGACGAACGTTTAATTAGAAGAGTACGAAGAGATATTAATGAAAGAGGTAGAGATGTAAATGAGGTTTTAAGCCGTTATCAAGACACTTTAAAACCAATGCATCAACAATTTATCGAACCAACAAAAAATTTTGCAGATATAATTATTCCTAACGACAGACATAATAATGTTGCTATAGATATAGTTAGAACAGTAATAAGCAATAAACTATAAATGACTTTTAAGCAGTTTAAACAAAATAGATTTGTTAAATTTTGCACCAATAGGTATGTAATTATTTTAACCACATTTGTTGTTTGGATGCTTTTTTTTGATGATAACTCAAACCTTGTCCATAGAGAATATAATACTGAAATTAATGAACTAGAAACAGTTATAAAATTTTATAAAAAGAAAATAAACGAGGATAAAACAACCATTAGAAACCTTGAAGATTCTTTACAGTTAGAACGATTTGCAAGAGAAAAATATTTAATGAAAAAAGAAAACGAAGATATTTATATTATTGAATTTGATACCTTAAAAAAATAATGAGTACTAATTTATTTGATAAATTCACAACAACTTCTGCCTCAGCTTGGAAACAAAAAATTCAAGTTGACTTAAAAGGTGCTGATTATAACGATACTCTTTTATGGAAAACAGATGAAGGAATTGTTGTAAAGCCTTTTTACACAAAAGACGATTGTAAGAACAGCTCAAATACAGACTCAACGTTTAAATTCAATATTTCTCAATCTATTTTTATAAGTGATGAGAAAATCGCGAATTACATAGCCATAAACGCTATTGAAAAAGGAGCTAATGCAATTGAGTTTATTGCGACTGAAAAGTTCAATTACAAAATAGCACTTCAAAAAATTGATTTTACTCAAGTAAGCATCTATTTCAGATTTCAATTTTTAGACTCAGATTTTGTAAATAATGTTTCAGATTTTGTAGACTCAAAAACCTGTTTTATTCAAACAGACATTATTAACAATTTAGCACAGACTGGCAATTGGTTTAAAAACCTTAAATCTGATCATACAGAATTTGAAAAAATTGTAAGTCATTCAAATAATTCAATTGGGGTTGATGCAAGTTTGTATCAAAATGCAGGAGCTACTAGTACACAACAATTAGCATATGCTCTGGCACATGCAAACGAATATTTAAATCATTTTGGAAGCGAAATGGCCTCAAAGTTTCATTTTAACTTTGCTGTTGGAAGTAATTATTTCTTTGAAATAGCCAAATTAAGAGCATTTAGAATTCTATGGAAGTCTTTATTAAAAGAATATGGAATTGAAAATTCTGAAACCTCTATTTTTGCTCAACCAAGCTCACGTAACAAAACAATTTACGACTATAATGTAAATATGTTAAGAACAACATCAGAATCTATGAGTGCTATTTTGGGTGGGGCAAATACAATTTGCAACCTGTCATATGATAGTGTTTACCATAAGAAAAATGAATTTGGAGAAAGAATTGCTCGAAATCAATTATTAATTTTACAACAAGAAAGCTATTTAGAAAGTGCAAATACATTTGCTAAAGGCTCTTATTACATAGAAAGCATAACAAATCAATTAGCAGAAAAAGCACTGCAAATATTTAAAGATATTGAAAAAAGTGGAGGCTTTTTAAAACAGCTAAAACTTGGTGTAATTCAGAGAAAAATAACTGAAAATGCAGCAAAAGAACAAGAAAAATTTGATAAAGGAGAACTCATTTTATTAGGAACAAACAAACAGCCTAACAAAGATGATCTAATGAAAAACGAGATAGAGTTGTATCCTTTCTTAAAAACAAAACAAATAAAAACATTGCTTCCCCCGATATTAAAAAAACGCTTATCAGAACCTTATGAAAAGGAGCGCTTAAATAACGAAAAAAAAAATGGATGAAGAAAAAAAAATAATAGTTCAGTACGAAAGAAAACAGAAATCTATAAAAAAAGATATTAAAGAATTAAAGAAAAAAATTCCTTATTGTTTTTCAGGATTTGTACTTTGTACTATTGGAGTCATTTACTTACTGCAAACTAGAACGACTAACATGATCAGTAGCACTCTTTATTATATTATTGCTGGAGTTTCTACAATAGGAATAATTGCTTTTATTTATTTTATCAATATTAATTTAAAAATAAATAAAAAAAGAAAAGAAAATAAAATATTAGGCTCAAAAATGTATAAAATAATGAAGCTCTAAGCTATTACTGTATGCAAAGAAAAAATGTTCAAAATATAAACATCAAAGAAACTCTGGCAGTTACCGAAAAGCGTTTTATTCATGAAGGTTTTATTGCTGGAATCGCTCCATATTTGCGCGGCCCATATTCTACAATGTATGTTCGTAGACCATGGACAATTAGACAATATGCTGGATTTTCTACTGCTGAAGAAAGCAATGCTTTTTATAGACGTAATTTAGCAGCCGGGCAAAAAGGACTCTCTGTTGCATTCGATTTAGCCACACATAGAGGTTATGACTCTGATCATGAACGTGTTCAAGGTGATGTAGGAAAAGCTGGAGTTGCAATAGACTCTGTAGAGGATATGAAAATTTTATTTAATGAAATCCCATTAGATAAAATGTCAGTCTCAATGACAATGAATGGTGCTGTATTACCCATTTTAGCCTTTTATATTGTTGCTGCAGAAGAACAAGGAGTTGACGCAAAACTGCTTTCTGGAACTATCCAAAATGATATTCTTAAAGAGTTTATGGTGCGTAACACATACATATACCCTCCTTCTCCATCTATGAAAATTATTGCTGATATTTTTCAATACACCAGTAATTACATGCCGAAGTTTAATTCAATTTCTATTTCTGGTTATCATATGCAAGAAGCTGGAGCTACTGCTGATATTGAATTAGCATATACATTAGCTGACGGATTAGAATACGTAAGAAAAGGAATAGAAGCAGGGATGGATATCGATTCATTTGCACCTAGACTATCTTTCTTTTGGGCGATTGGAATGGACCATTTTACTGAAATCGCAAAAATGCGAGCAGCAAGAATGTTATGGTCAAAAATCGTACAACAATTCAATCCGAAAAACCCAAAATCTTTAGCACTAAGAACTCATTGTCAAACTAGTGGCTGGTCTTTAACAGAGCAAGACCCTTTTAACAATGTTGCTAGAACAACTATAGAAGCGATGGCTGCTGCATTTGGAGGTACACAAAGTTTACATACAAATGCTTTAGATGAAGCAATTGCGTTGCCAACAGATTTTTCAGCAAGAATTGCAAGAAACACACAAATATATTTACAAGAAGAAACACATATTACCAAAACGGTAGATCCTTGGGCAGGAAGTCATCATGTAGAGCAATTGACTGATGATATTGCTAATCAAGCTTGGAAATTGATTCAAGAAGTTGAGGAATTGGGCGGAATGACCAAAGCCATTGAAAAAGGAATTCCGAAAATGCGCATCGAAGAAGCTGCCGCTAAAAAACAAGCAAAGATAGATAGTGGTCAAGATACTATTGTTGGCGTTAATAAATATCAATTAAAAGAAGAAGACCCTCTACATATTTTAGAGGTAGACAATGAAGCTGTTCGGAAATCTCAAATTGAACGTTTAGAATCGATCAAAGCTTCTAGAGACAACAATAAAACTCAACAAACTCTTACTAATTTAACGACAGCTGCGAAATCAAATGAAGGAAATTTATTAGATTTGGCTATCAAAGCAGCAAGAGAAAGAGCTACATTAGGTGAAATATCTGATGCCTTAGAATCTGTCTTTGGAAGACATAAAGCAGTTCATAAAACCATATCTGGCGTGTATAGTAAAGAAATTAAAGACGACGCTTTGTTTAAAAAAGCAGCAGAATTAGCAAATAACTTTTCCGAATTAGAAGGGAGACGTCCAAGAATAATGATTGCCAAATTAGGTCAAGATGGCCACGATCGTGGCGCAAAAGTTGTTGCTACTGGTTATGCCGATTTAGGTTTTGATGTAGATATTGGCCCTTTATTTCAAACACCAAAAGAAGCAACCAAGCAAGCTATAGAGAATGATGTCCATATTTTAGGAATTTCTTCGTTGGCAGCAGGCCATAAAACATTGGTTCCTCAAGTAATTGAAGAACTGAAAAACTACGGCCGTGAAGATATTATGGTAATTGTTGGCGGAGTAATTCCTGCCCAAGATTATCAATTCTTATTTGATGCAGGTGCTGTTGGTGTTTTTGGACCAGGAACAAAAATTGCACAAGCTGCTATTGATATGCTAACTATTTTGATTGATAGTGTAGCTGAATAATTACTTTGTCCCTAAGCTAGTTTTGGTTAACATTGAATAGAAATTATTAAAATAAAATTATATTTTTAACGCTGGCTAAACCTTCCTGAAAAAAAACTACATTAGCCTTGTTTTTTAACAGTATTTTCCATTTAAAAAACAAAGAATCCAATCGTATATTCAAGCATTTATCCGTAAATTTGCAGAGTTTTATACTTATGTAATTTTACGATGAAAAAAATCTTAAATATCCTATACTCAACGCGTTTAACTGGGAGTTGCAACCTTTATAGAAAATGATTTTGGCACACAAACATCAAAAGCACTGGTATACAATACTTGGTGGTTTGAAGCCATCATGATATTTTTTGTAATTAATTTCTTTGGAAACATTTTTAGATACAGACTGTACAAAAAAGAGAAGTGGGCAGTATTACTATTTCATGCTGCATTTCTATTGATACTTATTGGAGCTGGAATTACACGTTATATTGGCTATGAAGGGTTAATGTTAATACAAGAAGGAGAAGTAACTAATAAATTTATTTCAGAAACTACTTACCTAAACGTAGTTATTGATAATAATGCTGAGCAAAAGGGAACCATCCACAAACCGATACTGCTTTCTGCATGGGGTCAAAATAGCTGGGGCTTTACAACTCAGTTTAAAGATCAACCAGTAGCTATAGATCTAGTAGAGTATATTCCATGGGCTGAAAAGAAATTGATAGAAGATGAAAATGGAGAGGAATATTTATTCTTTGTAGAATCAAGTAGCGGCTCAAGACACGAACATTATATTAAAAAAGGAACGGTAGAAAATATTCATAATATTTTAGTTGGTTTTGATGTTGATGCAGAAAACGCCAATATCAATTTTAAAACTGTAGATGGAGAGTTAAAAATAATTTCTAAAGAGAAGGGTACTTGGCTACGTATGGCAGATAGAGCAGAAGGAAATATTATCAAAGATTCTTTAGCCTCTTTTAATTATTTATCACTACACAATATTTCGGGACTACAATTTGTGATTCCTAGACCTGCAGAAAAAGGTGAATTAAAAATGGTCAGCGGACCAAAGAATGATAAAAAATATGATGTTATTGTATTAGATATTACTACAAATAACAAAACAGAAAGAGTTGAATTACTTGGAGGAAAATACAATACTCAAAATTCAGAAAAAATTACAGTAGATAATTTAAATTTTAGAATATTATACGGTTCTAAAACTATAGAAACTCCTTTTCATGTAAAATTAAGAGATTTTCAATTAGAAAAATATCCAGGATCAGAAAGTGCTGCATCTTATGCTAGTGAAGTTACAGTAATATCACCAGAAAAAACTTTTGACTACAGAATTTATATGAATCACATTTTAGATTATAAAGGCTATAAACTTTTTCAGTCTAGTTATGATTTATCTAAAGAACATGAAGAAACTCATTTATCTGTAAACCATGATTATTGGGGTACATTGTTCACTTACATTGGGTACTTCTTATTGTATTTTGGGTTGATTTGCATTTTGTTTGTAAAAGGTACACGTTTTGATTCGTTAAAAAAATCATTGAAAAAAATTAGAGCAAAAAGAGCTGCTTTAACCTTATTTGGACTCTTATTCTTATCTACAACAATAAATGCCCAACATAGAGAGCGCCCTGTTACTGGACAACAAATAGATTCTATTTTAAAAGCAAATGTTGTTGATGCTAAACATGCCGAACTTTTTAATAGTTTGGTTATACAGGATGCTGGTGGAAGAATGAAACCAGCACATACTTTTGCATCTGAATTGGTTAGGAAAGTGACTCGAAATGAAACATTTAAAGGAATGAACCCTAGTCAAGTTTTTCTTTCAATGAAAGAAAACCCTAGATTCTGGGAAGTAGTTCCGATGATTTACTTAGAAAGAGGAAATACTCAAATAAGAGAATTGTTAAGCATACCTAACAATGCAACACATGCTAGTTTATCTGATTTTTTAACTCCTAAAGGTGAATATAAGATCACAAGCTTGATTCAAGAATCTCAGAAAAAAAACATAAAAAATAAATTTGAAAAAGATCTAATCAATATTGATCGAAGAGTGAGCTTAGTGTATCAAGCACTTTATGGAAGTATATTTAGAATTTTCCCAATTCCTAACTCACCTGAAAACAAATGGGCATCACAGCCAGAAACTTTACATGCCGGTTTTAAAGGGACTGATTCTGTTTTTGTAAGACAGGTAGTTCCTGTTTATATGCAGATGCTTCAGAAAGCTAAACAAACAAACGATTATTCGCAAGCAGATAAAGTTTTAACAGGAATTAAAACCTTTCAGCGAAAATTTGGAGCTGATGTAATTCCTTCAGAAGATCAAATACAGTTAGAGATCACGTATAACAAAATAAGTATTTTTAGTCAACTTTCTAAATATTATGGATTATTTGGAGTGTTATTAATTTTCTTAGTTATTGCGCAAATTTTCTCTAACAAAAAAGCACTGAATTATGTAGTTAAAGGCTTTATAGGAATTATAATAATCCTGTTTGTTTTACACACTTTAGGATTAGGATCACGTTGGTATATTAGCGGTAATGCTCCTTGGAGCAACGCGTATGAATCTATTATTTATGTTGCTTGGGCAGTAATGTTGTTTGGTTTTATCTTAGGAAGAAAATCATCTTTAACATTAGCAGCGACCACATTTTTAGCATCAGTAATTTTATTATTTGCACATCAGAATTGGTTAGATCCAGAAATTGCAAACCTACAACCTGTATTAAACTCTTGGTGGTTATTGGTACATGTATCTATCATTGTTGCTAGTTATGGTCCGTTTGCTTTAGGAATGATTTTAGGAGTCTTATCATTATTCTTAATTCTATTTACTACTGAAAAAACCAAAAAGAAACTAGATCTTGTCATTAAAGAATTGACTATTATCAATGAAATGTCGCTTACAGTTGGTCTTATTATGTTAACCATCGGGAATTTCCTTGGAGGAATGTGGGCTAATGAAAGTTGGGGACGTTATTGGGGCTGGGATCCAAAAGAGACTTGGGCATTGATAAGCATTATGCTTTACGCTTTTGTATTACACATGCGATTAATTCCTGGACTAAGAAGTAGGTTTACATTTAATTTATGGTCTATCATTGTATTTGCTTCAATCATGATGACCTACTTTGGTGTAAATTTCTATTTATCAGGATTACACTCATATGCAAGTGGTGATAAGGTGATTACACCAGCATCAGCTTATTACTCCGTTGGATTTGTTGCCATACTAGGAGTAGCAGCATGGTTTAAATACAAAAAATACTATAAAAAATAATTTCTGGATATAAATTTTAAAAAATAAATTTCACTAGAAGTCACAGAAAATAATCAAAAGAAAATGTATTTTTGCTTTCTTTTAAATAAAACAACAACTTATGTTTAATAAAAACTTTAAATTAATAATTGCAGCCTTAGTAACTGCTTGGTCTGTATATGAGTTTTGGCAAGGACACATTATGAATGGAATATCTATTCTATTCCTAGCGGGTATATTCATTTTATTATATTTCAAAAACGAATTTATCTTATTAGCTTTTTTACAATTACGTAAACAAAA
>MAAC01009575.1_pt1 | contig 29794 bp, 30 predicted proteins | sample 1115981 | NCBI WGS metagenome assembly MAAC01 (sample SAMN04961126, study PRJNA320927) | seawater metagenome | isolation source: sample BD02T64 sea water enriched with oil for 64 days | place: USA:Gulf of Mexico | collected 2013-07-27
GAAAGAAATCCAACACGAACTTATTGTAGCGAAGGATGCTCAATGGAGATTATTTCTGGAATATTAACAAAAAAACAAATAGATCATGAAGGTATTGAGTCTTCTATGATTAATACAACCTGCAAAGCGCTTGTACCATTCCCTAAGCAGTTAAATGCACCTTTTGAAGAGATTACTGTTCGTTTTAACCACCTCTATGCTGATGAATTTAAAAATGGCATAGCTATGACTAAAATGAAAAACCTCGAAGTTCATCAAGATGGATCAAAAGATATTCCCCTTGGTAAAAAGTATTATTTTAAACCATCGGACTATGGGAGGTTTGTTGTCAGAGCTCCCGGGAAGATTCTTGTGAAAGAGTTCTTTAAGGATCGAATGGCCAAGAAAGAAAAATTTAATAAGCTACTTGATTGTGTAAAAAATAGAAGAGATGGCTGCTTGAGAGAATGTCATCATTACTCACCTTATAAATATGATAATTTTGTCAAGAAGTACGGAAAAAAGCGCTTGTTTCTTTCACTTGAAAGGCTCTTAACTGTAGATGATACGACAGCTATTGATATTGGAGATAGTGGGAAGAGGAATGGGGGAGCTTCGATTGACTTTAGTAACTCTCACCTTAACATTGATTTATATTTCCCAATTGATAAGAAGATTGTCGGATGTAGTATTTATCATAATTCGGTGTGAATATTCTGATTAAACACCTATTGATTCACTCAAAAGAAGAGCTTTTGCGTTATAGATTGGCACTTCTAGCATAGAAGTCATATGTTATTTCCATGTGGTTATTTTATAGAACAAAATAACTTTTGATTTCTACCTGATGTTAATCGGGATTTTACTTTAGTTCTCCTTTCCTAATGTTTGCGTGTCTACGATCAATAGTAAATCGAGATTGTTGAACTATTAGACAGTTATCAAAAAAAAAAGATTAATATTTTTCCATCGTACTGAAATCACACCGAGAGAACGTCACTTTTTCTGGCACATTATTTGCTTAACTATTCATAAAGATAACGAACAGATTTTTTGTAGGGTCATGTGAAAACATCACTTTATGGTCAAAATCAAGTGTTTATAGATAGACATAGTTTTACTCGCCGGAGGGCATATGAAAAAAATAAATATTCTATTTGCTTTGTTTATTTTAAATGTCTCGTTCGCCTATGCTCATAATAACGAACCCTCTCTTGAAGAGACGCAAAGTTGGATAAAAAAAGAACTGGAGCGATACGATCACTCTCAAAATAATGTAAAGATAAAAGCAAAGTATCTTTACCAAGGGTGTAAATTTGCTTTTTTAACTAATGTAACAGCAGGTCCCCAAGTCTTAATAACGATCGGTGATTATAAAAATGAAGTTCTAGGGTTTGATTTTAACAACCTGTTATCTCCAAGATTTTCCTTGAGGTTTGAACATGGAAAAGGTCTTCTGACTAAAGGATATAATAACAACGTAAACCTTGATGATTATAATACATATCAAAATGCTGTAGATAACCTTAGTAGGAATGTTAGGGGCGATTACCTATTACAATTAATTGACACTAAAGGTAAAATATCTCACTTAGATTTAGAGCGAATGAAAAAAGCTATGATGCATGTAATTCGTTTATGCCATAATCCAAATGAGCCTTTTTAGACTTTTTTAGTAATATCCTATCTTAGCTATTTTTAGTTTTATCTGAGGAGTTAGAGCTCTTAAAATCTCTATCATATTACTTCCTTCAACTTTGTTTTTCACAGAGTAAGGTAGGAAACGCTTTCTAACAATATTTAATCACTAGCTGAATTACTGTCTTTGATTGGCATGAAAAGTTATATTAAATAACTCCAAAACCAAACCAAAATCCCTCTGTAAAAGATTGGCCATTCTTTAGCACAAGTTCTGTGCTCTCTTATTCAAGAATCTTCTCTCTTAGGAAAGACTTCATAAAATTTTCAATAATATAGAGATGTCTATAATTCAATAGAGTTGTATTTATGAACGAAGTTTAAGGGAGTGAAAATGAAATTTGATACACATGAAATAAGAGACATGATTTATTATGTCAGGGGATATGCTGTTATGTTTGACAGCGATCTTGCTAAGCTTTATGAAGTCGAAACTAGTGCTTTAAATAGACAAGTCAAAAGAAATCCAGATCGCTTCCCCAAAGACTTTACGTTCCAAATTTCTAAAGATGAGTACAAGTCTTTGATATGCCAAAATGGCATACCAAACGAAGGTCGCGGTGGTCGTAGAAATCAACCGTTCGTTTTTACGGAGGTTGGAGTTGCTATGCTATCTAGCGTTCTTAAGTCTGATAAAGCGGCGATGATAAATATCTCAATAATGAGAACTTTTGTGAAATTGAGAAGTTTTCATGCATTAGAAGATAGAATTGATCGAAAGGTTAATGATTTAGAAGAGAATGTTACTAAGGTCTTCAAAGTTGTTTTCGAGAGACTAGACAGTCTTGGAGGAAGTCCAGAAAAAATTAAAAAGAAGAGCAAAATTGGTTTTAAAAAGAATTAGTCATTATAGGTTTAAATGAATATAAGTGGTGATCAAGCAGAAATCCTTTATTAAAAGATCAGAATGTCTGTGTAAATAAGTCTATGTCCCAGATAATACACAAAAACCTAAAAAAATAGACTACGTATTCAAATAGTTTTAAAATGGAGAGAATTAAGACTCTGTGAGTTAAGTTTTCTTAGTTTTAGCTATTAAAGGAATCCAATGAAGTCAGTATTTTTTCAAAAACCCTTAGAGTTCACTATCGATATTTCTGGCGAGAGCTGGAAACAGGGCGAAAATGTGAGCGGGTCATTAAGTGTAAAGAGTCACTCTGGTGATGCCTTAAACTATGCTGACTATGGAATATTTCTAGTTAAGGGTGATAATAAGAAAATTAAGAAGAAGGACCCTAAGGGAATCACAGTCATTGGTGAAACTCTACTAGGGGATAGTGATAATCTCTCATTCTCTTTTGATTTAGATATCAACTGCCCCATCACTGAAACAAGTAGTGGGCTCTATATAATATGCGGTAAAAAAGATGAATTGCTCGAAGGTCAACAAATGGCTCTCAAAGTTCTACCAGGACAAACGATCACGAGTTTCATTGAAGTTATTGAGAACTTTCTGCGCTTTAAAGTTAAGAGCTTAAAGTATAAGAAGGAGGCCTTAGAGGCGACTATCGTTGTCCCTAACACTAAGGACTATAGTAAGATCATGCAATTTAAATTGATCTTTAGTAAGTCAGAAGAGAATCTTCTTTTAAATTATCAGTTCAAAATTAAGTCCATTGATTTCTCTGGTGGCTTCACTGGCACTAAAGATTCAAATGAAGAATTCAAACAAGTTTTCACTCCTAAGGAGTACTTGTCCTACGGTGATTCTATTAATCAGGACTTCATTGTTAAAAAGCTAAATGAAATTATTGATCAAGTAAAACTCAAACCACTGGTTTAATATGTTTAAAACATTTGTAGGTATTTATTCATTTCTAGGACTCTTCTATCTCATGAGTTATCAATTCTACTCTCACTCTGAGAGGAGAACTCTTTTGACGTTTTTAATTCTAAGCGCCGTGGTGGGAATCTTTGTTGGTCCTTCTCTTAGTGCTAAGAAGAGAAAGAAGAGTATTGAAAATGTAGTACGAGAGCAAGAAGTTGATGGAGAGTATCACAATGACTTTTCCAGAGTGGGCTCTTCGGAGGATTACACTCATGTGGCGCCAAAAGAAGTTCTGCCGGTGGATCTCGCAGGTAATGCTATTGAACACGCTAGGGTACAATTAAATGAAGACCTAAGTGTGATTGAGCATCCAGAACTTGCTGATGTGGAAGTAAAAAAGGATGAGGACGATTCTAAGTCTTAGTCGCTCTATGTTCAAAAAAAGACCAGCTACAGTGCTGGTCTTAATTATTTTCAAAAATGTATATTTTCTATATTGATTCTTTTTTAATTCCTAAGCGTAAGCTTCCGCCACATTCTGAGTATGACTTCTAATCTTTCTAAGTGCCACAATCATATCTGAGTAAGTAAGCGCTGTAAGGGCATCAAACTCGCCTTTAGATATTCTCTCAAGGTGATTAGATCTAATACTCTCAGCTTTTAATCTAAGTACTTCAGATCTTCTCTTAACAACACTAGTGTCTACTTTCTTGTCTGAGATTTGTTGAGAAACAGACTCGTAGAATTCTTTTACGTCGTTGTAGAAAGAAACGAATTCGCTCTTCGCTTCACCTTTTAGAATTTCGTCAATTGGATTTCTCTCAGCATAACAAATAAGCTTCTCAATATAATCAGCTATACTCTCAAGCTCATCAACTTCTTTAAGTAGCGAGCGTGCTTTTTGCGATTCCATTTCACTAAGAGGTTTTTCCATCACTTTTACGATGAATACTGTCACTTCTTTTTGAATATTATCTGTAATATTCTCGTAGTCTTTCGCTTTAATCATAATCTCTGATAGAGGTTTCTTTGAGTCTTCAATAAAGATCTCTCCCGCAAGAGAGTAGAGACGTCCTACGATATCTTTCATCTTCTCTACTTCTGCTTCTACTTGCGCAAGCGCCGTAGCAGGAAAGAGTGTATTTGGATCAGATAACATAACGAGGTGATGTTGTTCTTTCTCACCTTTGTCTGGCGTGATTTTAATCACAACATTCGCAAGGATATGAAGAAGAGGAATAAAAATTATAGTCGCTGTCACGTTGAAGATGGTGTGTCCCGTGGCAATGTGTACGGCAATGTTTGTGAAGTCTCCCGCAGCATTTGCGAGGTTGGCGTCACCAGGTACAATCCAATCAATGAAGTTTACATAGATCGGGAAGAACGAGAAGACGGTGATCACTCCTAGTGTGTTGAAAATGGCGTGGGCGCGGGCGGCTCTCTTGGCGGTAACGTTGGCCCCGACACTGGCGAGCAGGGCGGTAATTGTTGTTCCGATATTTTCCCCAAGAACTAATGCAGCTGCAGTGTGAAATTCAATCACTCCACTTGTCGCCATCGCCATGGTAATTCCCAGCATGGCAGAAGAGGATTGAACTACCATAGTTAAAATACAACCTACTATGATACAAGCAAAGTATGATCCGTAATTTTGTTCTGAGAAATAAGAAATCATGTCTAGGAATTCAGGCATGGATCTTAGTGGCTTAAACGCCCCTGACATAATTTTAAGACCAAAGAAGATCATCCCCACTGAGAATAAGATTCGTCCAATCTGCCTTACCTTATTTGTCTTACCAAAGAGTAGGGGAAAGATTCCCATCCCAATAAGTAGCAGTCCGTACTTTCCAATTTTAATAGAAATTATCCAACCGGTAATCGTGGTTCCAATATTGGCGCCAAAGATCACTCCGATCGCTTGTGTGAGATTCATCAGTCCTGCGTTCACAAAACCTACAACCATCACAGTGGTCACAGAAGAGCTTTGCACAACCACTGTCACAATCGTTCCTACAATAACTGCAGAAACTCTGTTCTTAGTAATGGTGTTAATGGTATTTTTAACTACTTCACCGGCCACAGACTGTAGCGCCTCGGACATATTCTTCATTCCGTAAAAGAAGAGACCTAGTCCACCTAAGACGGTGTAAATGATTTTAAAAGCTTCCACTGATAATTTCCTAATTTAGGTTTAAAATTAGGGTTAGATTAAGGACATGTTAAGCTTTTGTCATCAAAGATATAAATATTTTACAATTAAATATTAGGCCACTTTTTCAAGGTTTTCGACTAATTCGTATATTTTGTCTTTCAATAATTTAGGTCCGAAGGGTTTCACCAAAATGTGCTCATTCTTAAGAGCTTTCGCCTTTTGAATGAGTTTGAGATTAAGCTCTCCCGAGATAAGAATAATCTCAAAGGGCTGAGTCGTATGTATTTTCTTGATCTTCTCCGCTAGGGTGATTCCGTCAATTTGCGGCATATTGATGTCAATAATGTATAAATCGTAGAAATCACGTCGAATTGCCGCTAGAGCTTCTGTGGGATCATTGAACTCGCTAATTCCAGAGAATATATTCATCCCTTGGAGGGAGTTGTGTAGGGATTCCGTGATCATTTCGTGGTCGTCGATAATTACAGCTTTCATGAGTTCATTTTAATGTAAGTTGAGGAGATGATGACTCAATTTTACATTTAGAATAGGGGTAAGTACTTGATTAATAGGGTAATACTTAGTTTTTCTAAAGTAATTGACTAAAAGGGTCGATAATATAAAAAAGGAGATCCCTATTAAGAAAATTTGGATATATCTCACATTACTCGTATCACTAAACTCACTTGCTCTGGAGCAGACTCACTTTAAGGCGCGCAAATTTGATTCGCCGGAAAGAGAGCAATCTATCATTGTCTCCAGTGAGGGTTATTACCCAAAAGTCGTTCACGTCTACAGTGGTGAGAAAGTAAAATTCTTTATAACTTCAACGGGTTCCAGACCCAGTTGTTTTACCATACCGAAAAAGCAGGTCTTCTTACCCGCAAGTCGTGGTGAGATCTCGGAGAGTACGGTTTTCTTTGAGAGACCTGGCGTTTATGAGTTTAATTGTCCTGCAGGTGGCATAAAGGGGCGAATTGTGGTGCAAGAGCATCCAACTGCCCGTCGCGCGCGTATTAAACGAGAGATTGCCTCTGAAAAAAGAGTAAAGATTTGGCGGCCAAGAGACGAATAGTAAGGTGAAGTACTCTACTGTTAACAAAAGGTTGAAATGTCATCAGTATTTAGTGAAGCGATTGATTCCTTCCTTGCCCCCATTCGAGACTTACTAGACGATTCAGGTGTTTCTGAAGTGATGATTAATGGGCCAAAAGAGATCTTTGTGGAAAAAGGTGGTCTTGTTTACAAAGTGGAGAACCAATTTCCACACGAAGAAGCACTCATTGCGGCCATGCGAGCGATTGCTCAATCTGTGGGTCGTGTTTTTGATGACGATAATCCAAGACTAGATGCCCGCCTTCCAAATGGTTCAAGGGTACACGCTGTGCTTCCTCCCATGTCAAAGAATGGGACCACTGTAGCGATTAGAAAATTTTCAGAAGAAAAACTCACTATTAATGACCTTATTAAATTTGGCTCTCTTTCAAAAGAGGCGGCCCGATTCCTAGATATTTGTATTTACCTTGGAAAGAATATTATTGTTTCCGGCGGGACTGGGTCTGGAAAGACCACTATGCTCAACGTTCTAGGTTCTAGAATTCCCAAGACACAAAGACTCATCATTATTGAAGATGCAGCTGAACTACAAGTTCACGCAGAACACGTGGTGAACTTTGAAACGAGGAAGGCCGATCCTACGAAAGGTATAACTGAAGTGACGATTAGAGATCTTGTGATCAGTTCCATGAGGCTTAGGCCTGATAGAATTATCGTTGGGGAAGTTAGGGGTGAAGAGGCGCTAGATTTAATTCAGGTGATGAATACTGGTCACGATGGTTCCATGGGAACTGTTCACGCCAATAATCCAGCAGATGCCTGTACTCGTCTTGAAACGCTTTGTTTAATGGGTGACATTAAAATACCACCAGATGCCATTAGAAAGATGGTGGGTTCTGCCATGCAGGTAATTGTTCAGTGTAGTCGTTATCATGACGGTGGAAGAAGAACTTCACATATTTCTGAAATTATTGGTATTGACCGAGATGGTAATTATATTAGTAAAGACATTTTCAAATGGGTTCAAACAGGAAAGGATCCTGAATCTGGTAAGTACCTAGGTGAGATGATTCCTTGTAATTACGTACCTTCGTTCTTTGAAGATATTGTTGTGAATAAACTACCTTTTCCAAAGAGTAGTTTCATAGGACCTGAGTGGTTCAATAAAATGAAGAAGGAAGCGGCCTAGATATCGACTTCTATGCCGTCTTCACTGATTTCAAAAACAAATTTCTCTTTTTCAAGTTCAATTGTCTTTTCCACAATTTCTCGCATATCATCGTGATCCAATTCTGGATCTAGATCATAGTCGTTAGAAAAACACGTGACGGTGGTCACTGCCATCTTATAATCATCCGGAGTATTGAAGTTCTTAACTTCAAATTTTAATAAATAGGACTTACTAAACTTATCAATATCTATATCTACTATCATGCCCTTATTATAGGGACAAAGTGGGAGAGTTGAAACAAAAAAGTGGAGTATTCTCTAAAAATCTAGCGTGTGTAGAATGGGTAGGATTTTATTAAAACCTGGCTTATTGTACTTCTTATGTAGCATTCTTATGATCTCTTTCTTAGTAGGACGTTTGTTTTCGTTTGAAAATTTTAAAACAAGATTGGCCCACTCTTCTGCAAAGAGAAAAACAATGGAGAGCGGATTTATACTAAGAGATAGAGAGGAGAGTCCAATTCCCTTGTTGGAACCATGGTGTTGTTTAATCACAGTGGCCGCTTGACCAAAAGGTATTTTGTCGATGGAGGAAACTAGCTTGGCTGCAATGAGGGCGTGATTCTCAATAAGCTTCTTCTCCTCTTCTGGTAGACCAGAGTTCTCTAACTCTTCATTTGTTGTAATGAGTACGTGTTCATCTTTTGAGAGGGCAATGTTCTGAAAAAACGAAATAAAAGAAAAAGTCTCCTGCATCTCGCGGCTACCCCAATTTGTTTTTTTAATAATGTGGCAACCGATGTAGTTAATCAGCAGGCTGTGTTTATAGCGCAGGCTTGTAGAGTCAGTTAAGAGGAAATTTAGCAGATCATTAATTTGTGGATTATCATCCACGATAGTACTGATGGATTGAATACACGAATCTGCTAGCTCCATTGTTCCCTGACCAATTCCAATCTTTCGCGCTTGTTCCATCACCATTTGGTAACCAGTGGCCGTGAGATTAATTCTATCTTCATTACTTAGGTTAGGATCATTTAATTTAGCACTTATTTGTCCCGTGAGTGAATTCACGAACTTTAAGCGCTCATCACTTTTCACGTAGAGCTGAAAGTTTAGGTCTCGGTCCAGTTGATCCAATTCATCACCAGTGATGACATCATCAGGTTGAAAGAAGACTTCAAATTGTTCATTCTTAGAAATATATATATTGATAGTTGTCTGCCAGCCGGGAATTACAAATTTAGTGGGCAGGGGAAAGAACTCCGGGTGTTCTACTTCGGCCATCATATTGGCGGTAATTTTCATTTGTCTCGCCATAGAACTCAGTACATCTCGCAGTTGAATATTGGAGTCAAAAACCGTCACTTCATCTAAGGGAACTTTGGCCGAACCTAGTATAAAGAGGGGGACTTTGATTCGCTTACTATCAAATAATTGCCATAGATCCGCTCCCATATCCTGGGAATACGCATCGTTGTTCACAAAGAGCAGTACTGGGTCCGAGTTCTTAACGAGCTCCATCGCCACCTTAATTGTATTGGCCACGAGAACTTCAGCACCGAGATAGAGAGTGAGATTCATGCCATAAATGGCCTTATACTCCTCTCTGTGCTCTAGCAATATGATAACTGGTGTTTGTTTACTCACTGGACGATTTTAGCATGGAAGCATGAATTAAGAGTAAATAAGCATTTATCATTGAGCTATATTGACCTCTTAAGGGTTTAATATTAATGATTAATTATGGTTGATATTCTCTAGGGCTTAATGAACTTGTAATTAGGGGTTCTTCTATTTAGCCAATAATTTGAGGGGTCTTATCTATAGAGCATCTATAAATTATCTTAAATTGTTTTTCAAATTTAGATCATCTAAAATTAAGGATAACTTCACTCTATTGAGGTCTCCATGAAAATGGTTATCATCCTTTGTGTGTTATCCCTCATGATCCCTAGTGTTCAAAGCGCTGAAGATTGTATCTTTGTCTCCGTTGGAAAATTTCATGCTTTTTGGAAATCTGTTTCTAAAGGTGCTTATGATTCTGCCACGAAACAAGGTCTACGCGTTTATGAAAGATCAGTTTCTAAAACGGAGGATGGCTCCGTTAATAAAGAACAAATCAAAGTATTAAATTGGAATAAGTCTAAAGTTAAATGCAGAGGAATCGTGCTCGCCCCCATGGATTTTAAAATTAAATCTGTCATATCTCAATTAAAGAATGAAAATTATCACATCATGTATGTGGATCGAGATGATGGAACAAATTCCACTATTGGCAGTATCGTCACCAATAATTTTAAAGTAGGTGAAATTGCAGCTGAGAAAATGGTGAAGAAGATTGGAACAGGAATAGCCGTTGCCGTATTTAAAATGGCCCCAAATGTAAAAACCACTGGTAATAGAGTAGATGGGTTTACCAAGAGGGCCAAGGAACTGGGACTAGAGGTCATTGTTTCAGAATTTATAGGGGATCGTTACAAAAATGCTCAAATGAATTCTACCACTCTCTTAAAGGAAAATCCCCAAATTAAAGGTATTTTCACTCCCAATGAAACAACGACTCTGGGAACCTATATAAGTTTGAAAGATTTGAATTTAAAACGAATCACTCTCATTGGAGTAGATATTAATGAGCGCGTTTATGAAGGTTTAAAAGACGGTTATATCTATGGCTCTATTTTGCAAGACCCCTATGGTATGGGTCACCGAGCAGTAGAGTATTTAAAGCGTGCCATGGAGGGAGAGGTCATTAGAAAGCAGGTGAACTCTGAAGCCTACTTCCTATCGCGTGAGAATATAAAGAAGCAAAAATCCCTTGAAATGTTAAAAGGTTACGGGGTGAAACCGTAAATGTTGTGTGTTTATTTCATAGTCCCTTGAAGAGTTTGGGCCTCGTTGCTAGAACGGCTTAACTTTTAAGGAGAATCTATGAAAAAATTAGTATCAATAGCTGCTATCGTACTTGTATCAATCACTTCTGTAAGTGCTGTAAATGTAGCTGATAAGAGCGGAGAAGTTCTCGATTGTAAAATCAAGTCCCTTTTAAATGCAGATGGAACTTACTCATATAGAGAAATTGGTCCTGAAACAAAATTAGCTTTTAGTGAGCAAAGAGTTGAGAGCTGTCCTATGAATCTCATTCATGCTCATACAATGCTTGATCATAAGAGAGTCATGTATTTAAGAACTTTTGATGAGTCGTCTTGTTCGTACTACGCAAATACTGGATTATCATTTACTTGTTTTAAAAAATAGAAATTGATTAATGATTTGTAATGCATGATTTCTTTCATGCATTACAATATATATAGAATTACTTTCTCTTACCAAGAATAAAATCTTGTGCTGCTTGTCCTCTTAGAGTTTCATTACCTGCTAGACGAATTGTGACATAGTCAAAACGCCATCTTAATTCATTATTTATATACTTTGAATATTGTTCCTGCATCCATTCGTACTTAGCAAACTTTTTAATAGCGTCTTGAGTTTTGAAAGTGGCAAACTTATTATAAGTCACTCTTACTGGAATTCTCTTCTGTGCAATTGTCTTCTTCATTTGAAACTTAATAGAGAAGATCATAAGTTCACTTAAGGCCTTTTCAACTTCACCTAAAGATGAATGATCGATAGATTTGTAGAGTACTTTTTCAATTTCTTTTTCAATCGTGAGTTTTGATTTACTTTCACTAAGTTTTGCACTTAGGTCTTTTATCGTTGTGTGTAGGTGAGAACTCAGCTTTGAAGCTTTTGAATTAAGCTGAGCTGCGTTCCCATTTTTTACAATTTTCGCTGCAAGCTTAGAAATTAAGCTCAACATATAACTTGTGTGGTTTGATTTATCTTTAATATATGTGTCTAAGTATGACTTTGCTTTTTCTTCTAATTTAACTTGAGTCTTATACTTAGAAATAAAGGCAGAGGCCTTTGTGTGGTAACTTGTCACTCGTTTCCAATCATTAGCAATTAGAGTTTCAAGAGCTGCACTAGCGTTTGTCGCAAGAACTGCTTCTCTATTTAAATCTTTAACTGGAGTCGTATCAAGTTGAGCGTTACTTACGTTTTCGATGACAATATTCCACTTCTTATTAGCAGCAATTTGTCCAAGCAGTTGTTTGTGAGTAAGTTTCTTTCCTTCAATTTTACTTTGCACTTCTTTCTTAGTGTCATAGTAGAAGTCTTGCGTCTTAGCTGGACCCATGTAGTAGTATCTCTCGTCTTTTCTGGAGATATAAGATTCATACTTCTTCACTTCGTGCAGAAGGAATTCTGTTTTAATTCTAGCTTTTTGTTCTTCGTAGTAGCGCCAATAAACATCACTGCTACTTTCTGATTTCTTATGAGGGTATCCACTATTAATGAGGAAATCTCCATACTGAGCACGGGCCTTAACTATTCCCATTCTCTGATCAAGGAGATCTTTTAATAGCTTGTCTTCGTTTCCTTGAACTTTATCGTAGTATTCTCTTTCAGTTGTATTAAAGGCCACACGCTTAGATCCGTGTTTAGTCTTATGATCTCTTTTCATCATTTTTGCATAGATGAGTTGTGAGGCACTTTTCTTGAAATACTTATTCGCCACTTTTGCTTTTAATTCTTCATACTTGTTGAAGTCACCTTCCGCTTGTTTGAAAAGGGCAATCTTCATCGCATCGCTTATTTGCGTCAGTTCAACAAATTCCGTTACATCAAAATTTGTAATAGCTCTATTTCCAGGAGTAGCAACAATCCATGCTATGGGATCAGATGCAAGAGCAATATTTGAACTAAGAAGTTGAGTTAAAAAAAGAAGTGTGGCGGCTTTTTTCATGGTTTTCTCTTAAAATGCGACTCCTCAAACTGAGGAGTCTAGTTGGGTAAACTTATTCGTCATCACCAAAGAGGTAATTTTCGTTTTCGCTATAACCTGTATTTCCGAATCTGTATGTGAATGTAATTCCGAAAGTCACATCGCTGTCTCTTTCTGTTACGTAGTCTCTGTATCTGACTTCTGCACCAACTGAGAGATTACTTGTAAGTTCAGTTTTTACACCAACTCCAATCTCGTGCATCGCTTCTTCTACGTAGCTATACTCAACAACAATCGCCGTTGATTCTGCGACTTGGTATTGACCACCCACAGTGATAGCAAAATCAGAGTTTGGATATTCTGGGTTATTTGAGAAGAAAACTCCCTCTACCCAACCAACTAAACTTCCGTCTTCTGTCTCACCGATTAGACCTATACTTGTTCTTGATTCGTGACCAGTTTCAAGGTGATCATTACCAAGCTCTGCGTGAGAAGCTGTTAGCAACCACTGCTCAGTAAGCATCTTACTCATTCTGATACTCATTCCATCAATTTTTCCGATTTCAAAATCACCTGGCTTTGTTTCAAAAGCTGCGATTTCTACTTGATCAAAGAATCCTAGAAGCCCTTCAGTTAAATCAACTGTAACTCCAAAAACTTGATCAATTTCTTGAAGTTCTGCCAATGGGTTATTTCTAAACATCGGCATGGCCTGAACATTTTGACCAAATGGAATAGGTTGCTTACCAACGATGATAGCAGTTGCTGTTCCACCAACTTCACGTATTTCAATATAGGCTTCTTCAACAAAAGTTCCTAAATCAAAATCTTCATTAAATTCAACTTTATTATTTTGAAAAATTTCTTCTAACCTTCCTGTAAGCACTAATCTAATTTTTTCTTTCCACTCAACAGAAAGTGATAGGTAAGAACCTTCAAGATTAATTCCACTACCATCAGTTTTGGAGTCTAAGACGTTTGTGTTAATTTCTGCGTCGTACTCAATTCTAAAATCATCTCCAAGTAACAGGGCGTCTTCCTGAGCTAAAAGAGAGGGACTTAGGGCCATAGTACTTAGTAAGAGAGGTATTAATAATTTCTTCTTCACCGTAAACTCCATTGTGTTTGTGGTTCAACAATAATTTTTGTTAGATCCCTTCGATAATAGTGAATTTTGTGACGCGATGCATTCTGATTGTAGAATTTACATAGACCCAAATCCTTTAGACAATTTCAAGTAGCTGAAATTACGTAAGCTGTATTTGGATTTTATTTATAGACATTTGTTGTTTGTGAATTCAAGCTGTTAGAAGATTTTAGTATTCAGTTATTTAAAGATAAAAGCGAATTGCTTATACTTTTTGTCGACTCAAGGAGTGTCTATGAAGTTTATTTTCATTATATGTGCTACTTTTCTAAGCTTATTTCTTTGCTCTGACGCCATGGCAGAAGTGAAATGTGTGGGAATGTATGAGCGCCATTCAAATGATGATCCTCTTTATGAAGAAGTCGAGCTTGAAGTCACTTACGAACAATTCGGACAAAGAAGAGTAGAGGGGCAAATATTTGATTACTACTACTCTGTCTTCTTTGATGAAAATTTCTCTACTTATCGCAGCGGAATTTACTTTGGTCCAGGTTACACCAGCGGAACTATCAGCACTGGTTCCTTTAAAGAGGGTGAAGCTCTCAAGCTCGCTGTGGTCAAACAACAAGAAGTTTTTACGATCCTCTGCAATTAATTTTCTAACTATTTAATATCACTTTAGCGTGTAAACGCTCCCTCAAGTAATTCCCGCAATTTGACGATAAATCCTTACATTCATCGTAGTTAGGGAGAGGGAATTGCGCTATTTTACTCTACTGGTCTTAATCAGTTTATTCACACATATGTCTTTTGCCCAAGAGGGCGTCATTTTCTTTGTAAAAGAAGATAAAACCAAACATAAAATTGAAGTACGCGCCAAAGAGACTTTGGGCCATGGAATATTTAAGAACGATAAATTTGTTCACTTCGTTCCCATCTCTTCCCGCGCTGATCTCAAAAATATGAATAAAGCTTTAAAAGGTTTTGGGCTAAATCCAAAGCAGCTTGCTGAAGTTGAAAAATACACACATAAAGTTTTCGAGTCGCAATTAAAACCGGCAACCACCAAAGATCTCATTAAGACGTCTGTCGCTTTAAGTGAAGTGGCCAATCAGATTTTAGATAGTGAATTAGAAATTGATTGTCATGAAGAGAATGGAGAAACTGTCGCTCTAGAGAAAGAAAAAGAGAAGAAAGAAAAAACTGCGCAAGTCTACTGTGAATGTGAACTTCCAAAAGGCACAAAGGGTAAGGTTGATAAGGCCTCTGCACCGGAATTAGAGGGGAGTTTCTGGGACAATATCACTTTTCTGGGAGATCTTGAATCACAGGAATTCTCCCTTGATACGAGCAACGATAATATCTTCCATGGTCTGTGGCGAAATATTGCAGATCCTGAAATGGATGGAAATGATCGCGGGAGAACTTTTGGTCTGAACTTAAATTATTCGCTCAAAGGAAGTGAAGGTGAGTTTCGTATTATGTACGAATCAACCATCTTCACTCAACTCAAAGAAACCAGTCCCGGCTCAAACCGCTTCTATGTGAGAAATGATGGAGATAGTCAAAAGTATCTACAGGATCTCTTGGAGAGAAACCGCTTAGATATTAGCCTAAGAAAGAAGCTCGATAATTCGGACCTCTTTCTCATCGGTGGCGTAGAATTAGAACAACTCACAGACGATGGTAACATGTCTGGACCCATTCAAACGGCCTGGCATAGTGCTTGGGGTAAAGATACAGTTCAATATGAAAATCAAGATTTTATGGACGACAAGTACTCGCTCTCTCTCTACGGAGGAGTAGGAAAGGACTGGTTTCATGATCTTGGTAAGTGGAAGTGTCGTACCCGTTTAGAGGGAACTATTGGTCACAATATCCTAGACTCAAGTGATACTTACGCCAAAGTGCGCGGGGAAGTGGAGTTTAATAGTAATGAAGTCTTTGGGGGAAATGAAGATAATCCCTACTTTCTAGTTTCCATGTGGGCGGAAGGTAGTGTTGAGTCCCAGGGTGGTAGTAACCGCGGAGCGGGGATAAATTTATCAATGCCAACTAATGTTGGGAGATGGCAAATTAAACCCACAGTTGGTTTTTCCATCAAAGATGAAAAAGAAGACCGCTTCTTTTCTCAGAAGCAATCAAAGAAAATTGAACCTGAAAGTCATATTGGAATAACTTTTACGCGAAGATTTTAAACTGTCCATTCTTTAATATTTCAAAAATTACTTGAAAGATCTGATCTAAAATCTGCGGCCGATTATTGTAGAATTCACCCATATAGGCCGCTTCTTTAGCGTGACCTCGGTCGTAATTCTTATCATCGTAAATCGCTACATTGAGCGCTCCATTAGCTAGGAACGAGTAGGTGAAGTCTAAATTATAACATTGCAGTCTTATCGTGAAGATGTCTTCGGGTCCCATCTGGCCTATAAAGATATTTCCCTCTAACATGAGATTTGGATCTGCTTCTACTTTATTTAACGACTCTTTTAAAATTGTTGTAGAAACTCGAATCCATTCCTCGCCCTTTAATTCTCCTTCTTTAGGAGCTTCAATATGGGGATGTTTGTGGATCATCTCTTTGGCATTTTCTATTTTAAATAGTAGTGCTTCTCTTATATGACCTAAGAGATTAGGTAGGTGTTCAAATTTCTCATCATCAATTTTTGTGGTCTTCTTAGACTTGTCTGTGAATGTGATGGTGTTCTCTTGTACTTCAAAAGCAAAAGAGTTTTTATCATTCATTTCAAAGAAACTAGTTAAGTGATTCCCTGAAACTTTCAGGGCGAACATTTTTAAATCAACGATTTCGAATTCATTTAAAAAAGAATCGAATTTATCTGTGAATTTATTGAAGAATTTAAATTTCATGAGTTTAACTTTTCTAAAAGGTTTAAGAAATTCTCACTTGTTTCAGTGATACATCTCCTTTCATAATCAAAGTGCATCATCCCCGTTTTGACTCTAGCTATTTCTGTGTCATCACTGGGGCGGTAAATACTGTAATAGAGCGAGAAGGCCCTAGAGTGAAAACCACCTAGGGAGAGTTTAACTTCAACTACATCACCAAGATTTCCCTCGGCCGTGTACATAATCATGGTGTCTGTTTGAATGAGACCTTTGCCATCTATATCAAGTTCGTTGTAACCAAGCTCACGCAACCAGCGCACTCGAGCCTCATGGCAGAGAGTGAGAACTTTATCGTTGGCGAGATGATTTCCGTAATTCATATGGCTCACGTGGAGGTCAGTTTTCCAGGTGAAAAATTCCTTGTGAGGTATTTTAAATTTTACTCTATCCATTTTCATTATCACTTGTTGAAATTCTCATGGATTCTAGGTTATATTAATACAATGGGCCAAACAAAAGTTAAAACAATTGGTATTTTTGATTCCGGAATTGGAGGATTTTCTATTTTAAAGGAAATTCATCAAATTGCGCCGCAGCTCAATGTCTTTTATGTGGCCGATGAGCAGTACGCTCCCTACGGCGAAAAAAAGAAATCTGAAATCATTGAACGCTCAAAACTTATTGTAGATGAACTCTTGAAACAGTCGGTAGACCTCATTGTGGTGGCCTGTAATACCGCCACCGCCATGGCCATTGATGAACTTAGAAAGTGCTATTCTATTCCCTTTGTAGGAGTTGAACCTTTTGTGAATGCTCTGTCCAAATTAGAGTGGCAAAGTGATGATAAGGCCTGTGTGATCACCACGGAACTCATGAGTACTAGTGCGCGTTTTCAAGGACTCAAAGACCGCTACGACTCAGACAAAAAACTCGACTACTTCGTCACCAAAAATCTTGCGGCCCTCATTGAGAAATTCTACGCTGATCAAGACGAGCAGAGTTTAGAGCGCAGTCTAGTAAGTGAATTTTCCTTTTTAGACACCAAGTCCTATACGCATATAATTCTTGGCTGCACTCACTATCCCTTAATAGGTCAGCAAATATCAAAGGTCACCGGACTAGAAACTTTATCACCTTGTTCTTTCGTGGCGGATAGGGTCTTTGATCTCTTAAAAGACGATCTTGTGAAAAACTCTTCCCCTAAATCCAGCTTTCAATTTTCTAAAACCAATGGCCCATTTCCCCTGTGCTTTGTGTCCAAAGGTTTTGCGCAGTTACCCTAGTAATAATGTTTATCACTAGTTAGAATCCCCCTCACATATCACTTAATTGGGGGAACCATGTCAAAAATTACAAATATTGTTGCACGTCAAATCTTAGATTCAAGAGGAAATCCTACAGTGGAAGTAGATGTTTTCACAGAAAAAGGAAATAGAGGACGCGCTGCAGTTCCTAGTGGAGCTTCAACAGGTTCTAGAGAGGCCCTTGAGCTGAGAGATGGTGACAAATCATACTACGTAGGAAAATCAGTAAGAAAGGCCGTGGCCAATATAAATGACCAAATCAAGCCACTAGTTATAGGAATGGATGCTTCTGAGCAAAAGGCCATTGACCTAGCTATGATCGAATTAGATGGAACTGAGTATAAGTCTAAATTAGGTGCCAACGCTATATTAGCCGTATCTATGGCCGCTTGTCGTGCCGCTGCACTTGATGCTGGCAAAGAATTATACCTCTACCTTAGAGAAGATCTTAAAATACCAAATCCAGTGAATAAGATGAGACTGCCTGCACCACTGATGAATATCATCAATGGGGGAGAGCACGCTTCAAATAACCTAGATATCCAAGAATTCATGATCGTTCCTCATATGAAGAAATCATTCTCTGAAAACTTCAGAGCTGGTGTTGAGATCTTTCACGCTCTTAAATCTGTACTAAATGACCAAAATCACTCAACAAATGTTGGAGACGAAGGTGGATTTGCTCCAAATCTTGAGAGCCACGATAAGGCAATTGAATGTATTCTTACTGCCATTGAAAAAGCTGGTTACAAGGCCGGAGAAGAGATTTCAATCTCTTTAGATTCTGCAGCTTCTGAGTTCTACAAAGATGGAATTTATACGATGCAAGGAAAGAGCTTTACGAGTGAAGAAATGGTGAAATATTACTCAGATTTCTGCGATAAATATCCGATCTACTCTATAGAAGATGGTTTAGACGAAGCCGACTATAATGGTTGGGCAATGCTTAATGCTGCACTTGGAGACAAGGTTGTTCTTATTGGTGACGATTTATACGTAACTAATAAAGTGATCCTACAAGAAGGTATTGATAAGAAATGGGCAAACTCAATTCTTGTTAAAGTTAACCAAATTGGATCTTTAACAGAAACTTTTGAGACCATTGATCTAGCTTATAAGAATGATTACAAAGTGGTTATCTCTCATCGTTCAGGTGAAACTGGTGACGCTTTTATCGCTGACCTGGCCGTGGCCTGTGGAAGTGGACATATTAAAACCGGTTCAGCTTCTAGATCTGATCGTATGGAAAAATACAATCAGCTTCTAAGAATTGAAGAGGCCCTTGGAAGTTCTGCAATTTATGATTGCGTAAAATAACTTTCACTAGCATAAGCGGGGGCCTAATTATTGAGGCCTCCTATTATGGTTTATTTTAGAAAAGATTTAGAGCGTACCTTTCAACTGCTAGATCTCTATTTAACTCAATCATTCTTTCTAAGCTTCGTGCTGTGGATAGGCCTGCATAGTGAAGGCATCACTAATTCTTTAGAATTCTTTTCTACAACACTTCTAACTATTAGTTATCTCTTTTATACCAGCGCCCGTGGACAACTAGAAAAAGTCACTTGGAGTTGGCAAGTTCCAACCCTTTTTGTCTTTCAAATCTTTTCGTTCGTAGGACTTAGTTTCTCGCTTAAAACTACCGCACCACTATTTGTAGGAGTGATTCCCTGTTTAGCAGGAATGTACTACTTTCAATATCAAGATGGGAAAACTCCTGAGCGCGGAGAAAGTAAGAGTTGGGCGCTCATGGCGATAGCCCTTTCGTGCTTCTTTATTTTTCAAGGAGTGGAACAAACTAATTCCATCACTTATTTTGATGGTATTTTTCTTGGAATCTTTAGTGCCTGGACACTTGGTACGGTTTACTTTGGCAATGAACTCTTTTTAAAGGAGAGAAAAAGCCTCTTCCAGAGAATACGTTCTGGTCGCCAAAAGGTTCAAGAAACTCATGTGAATAAGGATCGCTACTTCTTTCACGACATTATCAATCAAACTCATGGACTGGGATTATTTCTAAATTCTAAGGTCTCTGATAATCAGGGGCTCTCAAGTCTTGATTGCTCAAGAGTTTTGGCGGAAGTAAAACTTTTACAAACTCTAATAAAAGACCACTTTGGTTACAATCATAAGAATATTCAAGAAGGTCATGAGTATGTGAATTTTGAATTCGCTAAAATGGGACTCTACACCCTAATTCAAAACTTTCTCCCCGGTGACGACATTCAATGTCATCTAATTTTTAAAGGAGATATCTCGGAGAGTGTTTCCTTTAATGATCGTATGCGCGCCACAGTTCACTATCCAACTTTCTACAGAGTCCTAAATAATCTCATAAAGAATATTTCGGAAGAGAATTCTAAACTCATAGAATTTACTTTTTCCTACGATGAAGACGGCTTAAGTATTACTGTGAAGAATAAAATTCTCTCGTTAAAAGAAAGTGATTCTCAATTAGCGCGAGAGCTTAGTGAAATTATCCTAAATAATAAGGTTATCCCCTTTAAAGATCGTGAATCAGGACTAGGGCTTGAGAGTATTTCCAGTCTAGTGCAAGAGGTTTCAGGAACATTTCGCTTCTCAATTGAAGGAGAGTTCTGGGTGAGTGAAATTTTTCTACCGAGACCTGCTGAAGAAACCGACTCTATTGCCGCATAATTCCTTCTTTTAAATTTTCTCACAAAACGGTATCCTATTGTTATTAGGATAACGAGAGAGTTTAAATGAAATGGATTTCATGGGCAGTTTTATTATACGTAACGGGTAGTTCTACCTTTGCGGCCAATACACTTCTTAATAAGAGCGAAGCGGAAGTCATCAATAAGAAAAGCTATCAAGCTGAATTAGAAGTGAGATCCTGGAACTCAACCTCAACAATTGATTCCGAAGGTGTTGAAGAAGAATTCTCTGAAAATGAAGGATACTCAATGCTAGAGGGAGATTTTCTCCTACGTTATGGATATGGTTTACAATTTGAAGCTAGATTCGGAGGCCTTTTTAGACAAGTAGAATCGACCAAAGAAGAGGCCACAAAATCTGGAGCGGAGAGTTTTGTCTTTGGAATGAAGTACGCCTTTGCTCCCAAAGGAAAGTGGCGCTACGCCGTTGATATACAATATCGATCTAGTCTCTATGAAAATACAGATTATCTCAATGAAAGTAGTGTGCCCGCAGGAGAAATTGTTCTGGGAGACTCTGGTCCTTCATATCATGTGAAAGGAATTCTCTCCTTTAAGGCCATTGGTGGAAATATTTTAAATACCTCCGTGGCCTACGTTGGACGCCCCAATACAATGAGTAATGAAATTCTCTACGATGTGAATGCTCACCTCGTTTGGAAAACATTTTCCCTATATGCAGGCCTTGAGGGAACGAAGTCTCTTGGTGGTGATGTGTACGGAACGGATATTAGCAATAAGCCTCCTCAGGGACGTGGTGAGACTGAATTGTGGAACTCTATCGACCGTACGTATAGCAAACCCTATATCGGACTCCACAAGACTTTTGGTAGAACTCGCATTGGACTAGAAGGTGCGCAGGTTATTAGTGGTTTTTCTACAGATAAAGGTTCTGAGATTACTCTAAGCCTTGTTTGGAACTCAAAAGGTGTAACCAATGAAGAGCGAAAGGTCTCAAAATTCAAAGAATACGACATTGAAGCATCTGTCATTAAGGTTTCTCCCCGTGGAAAGTTCCTAAAAATTGATAAAGGACTCTCGCAAGACGTGGAGAAAGGAATGCGCTTCGATATTTATAAGACAGATTATTTTGGCGGTAATGAATTAGTGGCACAGGGACATGTATTTGAACTTGGTGCAGACTGGGCAATCGTTAAGTTATCAAAAAAATTCAAGAAAATGGTCATAAAGACCGGATTTACAGCTAGGGGTATAGATAATTAATAAAGGGGAAATAATTTTCTTTTTTGTAATTTCAATACTCTAGGTTAGAATATTTATAGACTAACTAAATTTTCTTAAAGGGAAGGCCATGAAGACTTGGAAGAAAGTGATTTTAACATTCACGACTTTAGCGCTCGTATCGAATCTAGCGCTTGGGAAGAGGTTTACGAATCAATACTCACAATTTGAATTACCTCCTGGGTGGTCTTGTGCTCTTGAAGGAACTGAGTGGGTTTGCCAGTCAGAAAATAAAGATCGTAAGCGTGAAGCTATTATTATCTTGGCCGCAAAAATTCGTGGGAACCAAGACTCTCTTGAGCAGTATCAAGGTTATTTAAAAAAGACTAAGACCTTTACGCTTCCAGGTGGAAAGACTCAAGTCTCAGAAGCTGTTTACACAAAGAAGAAATCTATAAACTCACAGCAGTGGATTGACTCTCTTCATATGGCCTCGGAAGTTCCAGGTTTCTACACGAGATATATGGCAACAGTTAAGGCCGATCTCGGTGTTGCTGTTACTTTCTCAGTAGGGAAGGATCACTATAATTCTTATAAGCCAGTGTTTGATAAAATTATTGAAACTCTAAGAGTGTTTAGACAGAAGAAAGATTCTGGAAAGTGGTCTGCTAATAAGAGAAATGATTCTGTCGTTGGTGACGGAAGCTTAATTGATGACGGTGGAATGGGCGGAGATATTTCAGGTTCTTCACAAAGACGTCGCAAGAAAGGTTCTGGCGGTGCTGAAGATTATCTCATCTACGGATTAATTGCAGCGGCGATTGGTTTTGGTGCTATGAAAATGAAAGGTGGCAAGAAGAAGAAAAAGAAGAAGTCTAAAAAATAGAAATTCAAATTAATATAAGGGCCTTCTTTTGAAGGCCTTTTTTTTTAGATGATATTTAACTTCTTCTTTAAATCTTGAACATATTTAACTTTTTCCTCTTTATATTGATCTTGTAATTCTTTTAAATCGCTCTGCTGCGAAAGACCCACGGTTTTCCATTCAGTCTCTAATTCTGTCCCTTTAATTCTAGTGGGATCAAAACTAGGCCTATCAGATAAGTAAGGCGAATCTGTATCTTTATTTTTATCTGTAGCGAGCTCTTTAGTAACGATACTTAATTCACGCAGACCCTGTGAAACTTCGGAGAGTTGATCCACAACATCGTTGGCGCGACCAGTACTTGTATCAATTGTTTTAATTCCGTGTGATTGATAAATTCTCATGAAGAACTCTTCGGAAGAAATTAGATAATACTTGAGCGGAGTAGTTTGCTGGCAAAGCCTTCAACTTCTCAGATTCCTAGACATAACTTGTGAACTTAGAGACTTAGCACCCAAAAAATATTTATAAATTATTGCAAGAATTCTCGTATGGCCTGGCAAAATGCCGTTGGGTTTTCAAAGTGTGTGTTGTGGGAAACATTTTTTATAGAGACAAATTCATACTTAAACTTCATCTCAAGCTCTTTAGCTTGGGCCAGATACTTATGGTCTAAGGCCCCAATGATGGTCATTTTGGGAATGTGGCCTATCTTCTTCATATGAGCTCGGTAATTCTCTTGGCGACCCACACTGAAGGTATTTAGGGCCTGCTGCCACTGGAAAGGATCATGATTGAGCTTACTTTCGATTACTTTATTAAAATTCTTATGATTAGAGAGTTCTCCAAATATAGAATTCTTATACCAATATTCTAAAAATGAAGCCAGAGCACTAGTTGAATGAATATTTTTAAACATGGTTTGATCTGATTTATAACGTCTTTCTTTTTCCATCTCATCTTCGATGCCAGCACTGGCGCTCTCTAGAATGAGTGATGTAATTTGTGGTAACTCTAATAAAGTAATTCCTAGGGCGAGTCTTCCCCCTTGGGAATATCCAACAAGTGAAAAATCATGCTCCAAACAATCGGAAAACTTCTTAAAATCACTTTGAAAATCTGCTAGTGAAAAAGGTTCCTTAATATTGTTCTCTCCATGTCCGGGACAATCAATCCCTATGACAAAGAAGTCTCTCGCTAGTTCACTAAAGACTTCGCTCCAATCTTCTTTTCGTCCCATAAAGCCGTGGATAAATACTATCCATGAATTCCTTGGGTCCCCAGCATAAGTGAGCGGAAAGAACTCTTTTGATTTTTCCAACTGAATATAGTGTTGTGCCAAATCTTCCAATAAGGCCTTCTTCACTTTTATTCCCGAAAGTGAAAACTCTGGATAGGGAAAAATATGTTTTGGTATCTTATGGGGATGGAGATTTTTTCTGCAAATTTCTCTAACTTCTAATTCATCTTTATCTGTTTGATGAAAGAGTACCGCTTTCTTTTGCAGCACTTCATCTTTAACTCCAACAATACTTGGACGAATTATTCCCAATATATTAAGTGTATCTTCAATTTCCTGGGGATTAATATTTTCGCCACCACTAATAAAGGTGCTATCGGCCCTACCATGAATTTCATAGTTTCCATTGTTTTGAACTGAAGCCAAGTCATTGGTAGCAATTGTGTGATTGAGAAAAAGAGGAGTTACGCAATCCCCTGTTATTGAAATTTTCTTATCAGCACTTATTGAAACCTTAATTCCTGCAAAGGGCTTTCCCACCGTCTTTAAAACTTCTAATTCTGTTGTGAGTTCCGTGGCCATACACATGGCACTTGTTTCAGTCATGCCATAAGTAGTAGAGGTCAGAAGCTTATTCTTCTCTAGGGCCTTTAGAGTTTTAATTGAAGCCTTGGCTCCGCCCAGAATAAAACTAGTATTCTTAAAGAATTTTAACTCTTTAGTGTCTTCTAAAATTCGGTCCATTTGCAAGGGAACCACTGAGAGAAAATCAGGGGACTTGGTGAAATGATCACTCTTTAGTTTTCCTGGTGTAAGCACTTGTGTGTGGGACTTTTCTAATAAGGACCTAAGGGCAATCAGTAACCCTCCCACGTGATAGAGCGGTAGAGTTATGGGAAGAAATTGATCTTCCTTAACTTTATAGTGTTGATTAAAGTTATTGGCACTAAAGAAGAGATTCTTAAAACTTAGAGGAATCGCCTTGGGCCTACTTGTGCTACCTGACGTGAAAATATAACAGGCAACTTGATTAAGAGAGATACTATCCTCTACAACTTCTTCTTTCTTATAAATTTCTGAAAGCAGCTTTGCCCCTAAGAGTTGATCTTTTTCCTTACGCTCGTGTACTGGTGTAAGACTAGAGTGCAGAACAACTGTCTTCTTACACATCCACAGGGCAAAGAGTAACTCTAGGTCTTCGTAAGTATTATTTATATTGATTGAAATTATTTTAGAATGATCAAGGTTTAAGGCCTTGGCCCTTCTTAGGCAATTGCTATAGAAGGAATGATAACTCATTAATTCTTCTAGTAAGAAAGTATTCTCACTATTAAAGAGTTGTGACCATGAATGTGTATCGTTTTTTAAATCTATCATTTATATGAGTTTCAATTGTTTAGGACCAAAATCTTGATGATCAAGTCTGACTCCAACGCCAATGAGTCTAACTGCTCTATTGCCTCTTTCATATGCAATTTTTGTTAAATCTTCCAAATGCTTTGAAAATTCATCACTCAATTCATTGTCCAACCAAAGTTCTTTGTAGAATTCATCTTCTCGCTTCTTTTCCACTGTGACGGTTTGAAAATCATGAAACTTCATTTTAATAAAGGCCTTGGAAATTTTCTTCTCCGTACCATGTTTATTTTGATAATTCTTAAGCCTTCTTAATAACTCTTTTGATAGGTCTGGTATCTGATCTAGGCATCCATTTACAAAGGGGATGTCTTCTAAGAATGTGTGTTCTACGGAGAGAGATTTCCTATCGTAATCTGGAACAACTTCTCTATGATCAATTCCACGACACTTGTCATAGAGGCCTCTTCCCATCTTTCCAAAGCACATTTCAAGTTTCTCATAAGACCAAGCTTGAGCATCGAGACATGTCTTAATTCCAAGTTGATTAAGTTTTTCCGCACTCACTTTTCCAATACCTGGAATTTTCTTAATATCTAAGTCTTTAACAAATTCATCAATATCTGCCGGCGTAATAACAAAGAGACCACTAGGTTTTCTCCAGTCACTGGCAATCTTTGCGAGAAATTTATTAGGGGCCACTCCAGCTGAAGCGGTGAGACCAGTCTTATTAAAAATATTTTGTTGAATTTCCTTTGCCATAAGAGTGGCACTTCGCTGACATAGCTCAGTGTCGGTTACATCTAAGAAGGCCTCATCTAAACTCAAAGGTTCAACGAGATCAGTATATTTTGCAAATACCTCATGAATAGCCTCTGAAGCTTCTTTGTACTTTTTAAAATTAGGGGGAAGAATCAAAAGTTTGGGACATTTCATCATGGCCAGTCCCGAAGGCATGGCCGCTCTTACGCCAAACTTTCTGGCTTCATAATTACTTGTGCAAAGAACACTGCGAGAATTAGGAGGGCCCCCTATAGCTATAGGGATTCCTCTAAGACTTGGATCATCTCTCATCTCTACGGCTGCATAGAAACAATCCATATCAATGTGAATAATCTTTCGCTGGCTCATTTACTCGTAAGATCTGAGAAGTCCCACTAGTATCCCTGCTATAGAAAATTGTGAGACTTCAGGGTCAACAATTATGGGAGACATCGAACTATTGGCAGGGATGAGTTCAATGTGTGATTTTCTTGGTTGGTATCTTTTAACTGTGGCCTCTCCATCAACAAGAGCTATGATTGTTTGGCCTCTATTAGCAGTAGTTTGGTGTTTGCAAATAACAATATCACCTTCTAGAATTCCATCTTCAATCATGGAATCACCCTTAACATTGAGAGCATAGTATTTACTATTCTCTTTAATCATATGCAGGGGCACGCTAATAGTGTTGTCTGGATTCTCAATGGCCTCAATGGGAATTCCCGCGGCCACGTCACCAAAGAGTGGAATATCAATACTATTCTCTGGGGCACTGGCCCTAAATTCTTCTTTTGGTTTTAAACCACGTCTGGCATTCCAGTCAGAATCTATGTGTCCAGCGTCCTTTAAATACTTTAAGTAACGTTGCACAGATCCAAATGACTTTAAACCAAAGGCCTCTTTTATCTCTTTCTGAGTGGGGGCCACTTCGTGCTTTTCCCAGTACTGAGTGATAAAATCTAATACTTCTTTTTGTTTCTTTGTAATACTCATATATCTATTATTTACGTAAGTTTTGCGTAAGTCAAGATCTTAGGCAAATCTTTTCCCATGACTAAACTTATCTTTCTTTATGGGACAATAAAGCATGGATATAAAAAACTTTATTTTTGATAATCAAGCTCTCAACAAAATAGTCATCAGTTTATTCATTATTGTTTTTATTTTCTTTCTCAGACTCATTGTTGCTCGCGCCCTAGATAATGCCGTTAAGATGGCCATTGATAAGAGGCGGCGCTATTTCGTTAATCTAAATTCGGGAATAACTCTAGTTATTATATTCTCCATCTTTCTTATATGGAATGATGAACTTCGTTCCTTGGCCTTGTCTCTAGCAGCTATCTTAGTAGCGGTAATTATTGCTTCCAAAGAATTACTACTAAATTTCATGGGAGGAATTTTTAAACTCACACAAAATTCTTTTCACTTGGGAGATAGAATTGAAATAGATGGTATTAGGGGAGACGTTATTGACCGCTCTCTCATGTCTACTACTCTCTTAGAAATTGGTCCTGGTCATGAGACTCACCAATTGACTGGAAGATCTATTCATCTTCCCAATAGTATTTTCCTCACTAAACCTGTGACCAATGAATCTCACTTAAAGAACTTTGTTCTGCACACTTTTAAAATTCCTCTCAAGGCAAGTAGTGATTGGCAGAAGAAAGAAGTGTTACTCATAGGAATTTGTGAAGAGCACTGTGGCGATTACTTTGAAGAAGCACAGAAACACTTTGATAAAATTCAGAAACGTTCTCACTTAGAAGTTCCTATTCTAAAGCCCCGCATTCACATTAATATTGTCAGTCCTGATCAAATTGAACTCATTGTAAGAATTACTGCTCCCGCTGCTAAGAAGGGTAAGATCGAGCAGTTGATCCTCAAGGATTATCTCAATAGAAATCAGTCATAGACCTCTTTTCAAATGGTTACATCTGCAATGATAAGTATTACTAATATTTGCTATTAGCTGTAAGTATTTGTTAGCTTGACTTCGAGATAGTGGCCTTGTAGAAAGACCTATAAAATATTACTCAATTCAGGGGAGTTCTAATGAAGAAATTACTTAGCGCCACACTAATTACACTAATTACTTTTTCATCACAGGCAGGAATGAGGTCACTACCATTTACACAAACGGAAATTGTGAGAGTAGATGATTCAAAATTTTACGACGAAGATTATTTCACAATTTCTGAAATTACGGTGGAGGAAGTTGAGATTGGAGACGAGCTTGTATGGGCCTCTCAATACAAAGGTTTTGAAAAGGACCTTGGCGAAGTTATCATGATGGTTGATAAACTTATCGCTCTAGGAAAGAAAATATGGGCCATCGTTGAAGCGGGTAAGCCGGTTGTTAATGTAAATATGGCCACACCTATTAGTGTTCTCCCTAAGGAAGCCAGTGCTTTCTACGATATGGATTCTTGGAGTTCTCCACTAGTAAGAACTTACAGAGTTGTTTATAAGAACGGTTTTGGTTCAAGTGTTATTTCTTTTGATTACACAGTAAACTTTCAACATAGTGGTAAACACGACGGTAAGGGTGCTTATATTACTGGGCTTAATGTTCAAGCTAGTAATACAAGTGTGAGTTGGGGATTTAATTTCGATGCAAGTTCGCAATTAATTTCAATTGCAAATGTAGGTTCGAGTGCTGATCCAGTTGCTGGAGCAACTCTTAGAATTAACTACTCTGCAAAGAGTATCCTAAGATCTATTTCTACTTCTGAATCTTTCCATGTTGATGGAAACGGTAAACTTACTGAACTTAGATAATTTCGTTTAATAGATATGAAGGCCAACTAAGGCCTTCATATATTTTTCTCTTCTTAAGCTTTTTTTTTATTTCCTACCTTTTCCTTTTTGCCATTCTCACGTAACATTATTTTGATCACTAAATCTTCTAAGGAGAATTCATGTCAAGAACTGTTGTTATCACTGGGGCCACTGGCGGAATAGGGCTTGAACTTTGTAAGCGATATCTCGATCACGGTGATCACGTCATTGCTATTGTTCGAAAGGCCACTGATGAATTAACTGAACTTGGAACCACTGTTATCGAAGGAATAGATCTCATTGACGCTAGTAGTGTCGATCAAGTTAAAGAAAAGTTGAATTCTAAAACCATAGATATTCTTATTAACAATGCGGGACTATTTGAAAATGAAAGTCTGCCTTTAAGTGAAGATGATTTTGAAAGTATCCGAAAGCAATTTGAAATAAATACATTGGCTCCATTGCGTCTTACTAATGCTCTCATAGAAAATTTCACCACTGATTCCAAGGTCGCTATGATGAGCTCTCGTATGGGTTCTATTGCTGATAATTCTTCTAGTAATTACTACGGTTACAGAATGAGTAAGTGTGCACTCAATATGGCCTCTAAGAATTTATCAATAGAGCTTAAGGGGAAGGGAGTTTCTCTAGCTATTCTCCACCCAGGCTTTGTCATAACCAAAATGACTAACTTCCAAGGGGACATAACTCCCGAAGTAGCCAGTTGGGGTTTATTTAAAGTGATTCAGAATCTAACGTTAGAGAACACCGGTGGTTTTTGGCATTCTAATGGAGAAACCCTTCCGTTTTAATAGGGCCCGTTAAAAAAGATCTATATAAAGACCCCATAAATAGCATTTCTTTACTATTTATATCTTATAAAAAAATTAAATATTTATTAAAAAAGTAGTTGACCTTTTTATTACACATGCGTAGTCTCCGCTTTGTTCCCAAAACGAAACAACTGACAAGCAAAGCGAACGTCGCTTTACTAGGCTCTTTTGTCTGTTTTTGGAAGCTCTTTAAAATTCGAATAATAGTTAATAGATATGAAGCTTCGGCTGATTATCAAGATGA
>MAAC01015411.1_pt1 | contig 29763 bp, 19 predicted proteins | sample 1115981 | NCBI WGS metagenome assembly MAAC01 (sample SAMN04961126, study PRJNA320927) | seawater metagenome | isolation source: sample BD02T64 sea water enriched with oil for 64 days | place: USA:Gulf of Mexico | collected 2013-07-27
ACACCATCAATGGTTATAACGTACTCTATCCTACTACCTCTCCTGTATTTTGGATTAAGGCCTTCTTTTTCCAAGCGATTATTTGCAATAATCGCTGCTTTGATATGAGGAGGAGTATTTACATAATCTTCTATATTTCTTCTGAGCTTTTTCATATAGATTAGGTTGTTATCATGCAATCCACTCTTTATTTCACTAACGAGTGATTTTATGTAATCTTCCACAGGCTCACCATTGAATATTAGTCTGTATAACTCCTGCTGGAATGTTTTACTAATTGCAGTCCAATCACTTCGAACCGTCTCAAGCCCCTTAAATACAAGTTTATCGTTAACAAGCCCTGCGTAGCGTTTCTTAGTACCAACACTTTTTAAGTCTTTAACAACTTCCTGACCACGTATAGTAGGCATAAAAAACTGCGTAAAATGAGTTTCAAATTCAATTTCTAACTGACTTTCAATAGCAAAATCAGCTTGAAGTTTCGATTGCCATTTCTCATTAATAAACTGTTGTAATTCAACACCTAAATCCTGACATTGTTCAACGGTTTTATCATCACCCACGTGAACAAAAATAGAGTCTGTATCACCATAAATAACCTGATAACCTTTATCTTCAATCCAAATTTTGGTGGTTTTTAATAACGCATGGCTACGTTTGGTGATAGAGCCTGAAAGTCTGGGGTCGAAAAAGCGGCACCCTGTTGAACCCAATACACCATAAAATGAGTTCATGATAATCTTTATCGCTTGTGACAAAACACCATTTTTCTCAAGCTTGGCTTTATCACGTTCTCGCCATAATGCTTCGATAATGGCCGGTAAAAAATGTTTATCTCTGGAGAAATACGCACCATCAAAGCCTTCAATAGCCTGTTCTGGTAACTTTAACCCTTCAATCAAGCCCATAGGGTCAATTTTAAAGCTTCGAATAATACTGGGATACAGGCTTTTAAAATCAAGCACCAATACGTTTTTATACAAACCAGGAATAGAATCCATTACATAACCACCCGGGGAAACCAGTCCTTGTAAACCATCCCCCATATTAGGTGCTACATAACCAGCACGATGCAATTTAGGTAAATATAAGTTGGTGAAAGCGGCTACCGAACCTCCAACTCGGTCAATATTAAGCCCTGTTAATTGTGCACGCAACATAGCGAATTCAAGTAACTGGGTATGTTCAAATATTAAAGTCACTAAACGGCAGTCTTCAAGGTTATAGGCTGCTAACGCTAATTTGTCATGGTTAAAATTATCGGTAATTTCTTTCACTCGGTTTTCAACATCATCTACTTTCTTACCCTTGCCTAATAAAGCATTGGCAACAAAGTCGAGTGAAAAGCTCGAGAAATTATAGGTAGCACTTTTCATCAGGTCGATACCGTCAAGCACTACTCTGCCGGCAATGTCGATATAATGTTGTTCGGTATTTTGATTTTTTCGCCAACGGGGCGCTTTACCATCACGACCAATAACAAACGGTATATGGTGTAAATCACAGCGTTTTTGCAATAAGTTAAAGTCGAACTGCACCACATTCCAACCAATAATAATGTCAGGGTTATTATCATGTATCCAAGTGATTAAGTACTGTAACAGTTCTTTTTCGTTAACTAACCAAACAATATTATTGGCAACCTCTTCGGCTTCATCGACTGCTAACTTACTGGTGCTAATGGCATCAAACGTGGCCTTTTGATCACCGATCATCAAAATAGTTTTAAGTGGTTTTCCGTTTAAGTCATGAGAATATAAGCCTATCGAATACAAGTGTCCTTGCATTGAACACTCAATATCTAACGACACCATCGACAAAGTTAACTTGTCTAGGGTATCGCTAGCGGGTATGGCTCGACACTGTTTTGCTTGATAAAGAGGAAACTGGTGTTTTCGCTTGGAGTTGTTCAATGTCTGTTGCTCTGCCACATTAAACTGCGCGCTTGCCGTGACAAATCGTTCCATTAAATAACGGTCATCAGGACGAAAGTCGTCTTCATAACATTTTATGTTTTCTAACTTTAACAACTCTTTTGCGCGATAAAAATCACGCATTTTAGAAAAGTATATGCCACTAACTGCTTGTTGATTAAACGTTTTAAGTTCAAGGGGTGTTATTTTTTGATAGCCAACTTGCAACTCTGAAAACAATTGTTTTACTTGGCCCACTTGCTCGTTTTCAACAAAGAACAATGCCGATTGCTCTTCAACAACCACATTTACTGCACCCATTTCTGTTTTAAGCCAGAATGAAAGCGCTATACCTTGTTTAGTATCATAGGCTTGCCGCGTTAATAAAAAGCCCGAAACAAGTGCTGATGAAGAGTTTTTCGAAGAAATTGTCATCAAAAGGTTCTAATTACTGCAATTAAACTGTTAATATATACAGCATTGTATACACAAAATTGCGATTAGGAAACTATGAGCATCACACTCGGTTAATCATTATGCTATCTGACAAAATTAAACAAGCTATACGTAGTGCCTATAAATCGATTGGTGAAAACCTTACCAACTTTAATCCTCGTAAACAGCAAACGTTTTTAATTGCTGAGATAGCCAAAACCCTTGCCGGAGATTACGACAAGTTAAGAAAGATCATAACCATTGAAGCTGGTACGGGTACAGGTAAGTCATTAGCTTACTCTTTGGGTGCTATTCCTTTAGCTCTTACCAGACAAAAAACCGTCTGTATTTCTACCGCAACCGTAGCGTTGCAAGAACAACTGGTGGATAAAGACTTACCGTTTTTGAAAAAGCACTCGGGCTTAGATTTTAAGTTTGGTTTGGTAAAAGGCCGACAACGTTACGTTTGCCAGCAAAAACTCACCGCAGCCGTGTCAACAGAAGATAACCCTCAAGCGGGTTTTACTTTTGCGCAAAAACCTAATGAATTAGACATTAAATTATTAAAAAATTTACATAAAGCATTAACATCTAATCAATGGCAAGGTGATCGAGATTCGTGGGCCGATCCCATTCCACAACATATTTGGCAACAAATTCAGTCAGACAAACATAGCTGCATTAAACATCAAATTGAACATACTCATTGTCCTTTTCATAAGGCAAGAGAAACTATGGATGAGTGTGAAGTACTCGTAGTTAACCACAGTTTACTGTTAGCTGATCTTGAATTAGGTGGTGGTAGAATATTACCCGCCCCTGAAGATACTTTTTACATTATTGATGAGGCGCATCACCTCCCAAAAGTAACGCGTGACCACTCCAGCGCAAGTATCACCTTAAAGGGAAGCCTTGAATGGCTTGAAAAGACCAAAGATTTAGCCGGTAAGATGGGCAATATAATCAAATCTAATTCGGCGATATCTCCTTCATTAAAACTTGCTGATGATTGCCAAGATTTAACCATTGAATTGCAAAAAGTTTTAACGTTCGTCGACAATAATCAAAGTGTTTATTTTAATAACTCAGCGGTTAAAAATAATAAATTTGCCAAAGATGACGATGCCGCACAGTTTCGTTTTGAAAATGGTATTGTGCCAAAAGAGCTGAAAAATTTTGCTGAAGATTTAGCCGAGCTCAGTAAAAAATGCTTAACCCACAGTAATAAACTTTATAACTTGTTAATGGAGTCAGTCAAAGATGGCGATACACAAAGTTATCTTGCCGAACCTCTATTAGGTGAGTCAGGTTTTATTATTCAACGATTAGAAAATTTTAATGCGTTATGGCAAATGTATGCCAAAACCGATAGTGAGAAAGGCGCGCCACTTGCCCGTTGGATGGAAAAAATCACCGGTAAACGACAAGATTATTTACTGTCAGCTTCGCCTATTGAAGTAGGTTTCAGCTTAGAAAACATGTTGTGGTCAAAATGTGAAGGGGCTGTATTATGCTCAGCCACCATATTAGCGTTAAATTCATTTGATCATTTTCGTAGGCAAGTAGGCTTGCAAACCAATGATGGCTCTCAATATCAAAAAGTAGACTCGCCTTTTGATTATCAAAACAATGCGACACTGCACATCTCAAACATGAAAAATGAGCCTAGTAGCCAGCAATTTACCGACGAATTAATCAGTGAATTACCTGATATTATTAATCAAGACAAAGCCACCTTAGTACTCTTCTCGTCTTATTGGCAAATGGAAAAGGTTGCCAGGGCATTAAGAGAAGAGCATAAAATGTTGATTCAAATTCAAGGTGAACAATCTCGCCAACATATTATCGAAAATCATAAAAAGCGCTGTGACAATGATGTAGCCAGTATTATTTTTGGTACGCAGAGTTTCTCTGAAGGGCTTGATTTGCCGGGTAAATATCTCACTAATTTGATCATCACCAAATTACCGTTTTCGGTGCCAACCTCCCCGGTAGAAGAAGCTCAAGCAGAATATATTACCGTTAAAGGTGGTAACCCTTTTATGTCTATTTCAGTGCCTGATGCGTCTAAAAAGTTGATCCAAGCCACGGGTCGCTTGCTGAGAAATGAACTAGATACCGGCATGATCACTATTATGGATAAAAGATTAAACACAAAACGATACGGCAAAGACCTATTAGCGTCTTTACCGCCCTATCGTCGTACATGATTTATTAATAATTACCTACCGTTTGTTGGTCAGCTTCCTGGCTATTGTTATGTTGAAGCTTGATCACCACGCGGCGATCATAAAAGCTGGCCTGTTTTTCATTATTTGCCACAACCGGTGCTTTTTCACCAAAAGCGAATAGGTTGATTCTACCTGCTTCGATGCCTTGATCAATCAAAGCATCTTTAACCGTTTTCACACGTGCGATAGACAAGGCATGGTTCAATTCATCACTGCCTTGTAAATCAGTATAACCAGACAAATCAATGTTCAGGTGTGACGCCTGTTCAAGTATGTTTGCTAATGCTTGAATTTGTGATAGATAATGCGGCTTTAGCTCACTAGAGCCCGTTGAAAACTGCAGGCTCATCAATAAGTTTTCTGCTTGAAGTTGTTCAATGTTTTGCTTTTGTTGTAATGCTAATAATTCAGCATGGTACGCTTGTTCAGCATATTGAATTTTTTGTTGGTATTTTTCTAACGCTATTTGATGACTACTTTGTTGTTGGTTTAATTGCACGGTTAGTTCATCTCGCTGATCGGTTAAATTTATATGTTTCGCAGTTGCCAGACCAATGAGTCCCGTTACCATTGCACCAATGGGACCCGCTACCAGCACACCAATAACAGCGCCAGTACCAAAACCTATATTTTCATTGTCTTTCTCTGCCACGGTTTTCATTGGTACTGATATTTGAGAGCTCTGTTGCGCCATCACCGGGGTTGTTGAAACCGCTAAGATAAGTGCACAAGCAAGGGTTGATTTTTTAACTAATGGAGTAATATTCATTTTTCTATCCTTTATGTTTGTTAATGAGTTATCAAGTCAGCAATGTGCTGTTCTTCATTTGATGTATCTATTAAAACAAAAGAATCAGACGCTTTTACGACCCTAAAAAGGCAAAGCAATGAACAAATGTGGCAACAATATGGCAATTAACACAAAAGCGCGATTTTGGCCTTTATTTTAGCTATAGTGCTCAAAAGCCAAGATAATTAGCAGAAGATATTTCATTGAAACGTATAGCCATTGTAGAAGACGAAGCCGCGATCAGAGAAAACTACGCTGATGTATTACGCGCGCAAAACTATCAAGTTCAAACCTACGCCAATAGAGAGTCTGCAACGCAAGCTTTTGCCGTTAAATTGCCACATTTAGTGATCTTAGATATTGGCCTTGAACAAGAATATGATGGCGGCTTTATGTTATGCCAATGGCTAAGAAATATCTCCACCACCCTACCTATTATCTTCCTCACCGCCCGAGATAACGACTTTGATACAGTGTCAGGGTTACGAATCGGTGCTGACGATTATTTAACTAAAGACATCAGCCTTCCTCATTTAACTGCGCGTATAGCCGCGCTTTTTCGTCGTGAAGATGCTTTAAAACAACCTCAACAAAAAGAACAGCTATTTACTTTAGGCGCGCTTGTTATTGATAGCGAACGCATGGCGGTGACTTGGCAAAATACCTTGGTTGATTTAACCATTACTGAATTTTGGATGGTGTATGCGTTAGCTAAACAGCCTGGTCATGTAAAAAACCGCCAACAATTAATGCAAGACTCTAAAATTTATGTTGATGACAGCACAATTACCTCACATATCAAACGCATCAGAAAAAAGTTTATGTTTATCGATGAACATTTTGACTGTATTGAAACCGTATACGGCATGGGTTATCGCTGGAATCAAGAAAAACACACTCAACATGAGTGTTAAAGCATGAAGCTAAGGTTTGGGTTACGCAGTAAATTATTATTACTTTCTACTTTTTTGATCACCATTCCTTGGTTTGGTTATCAGTATGTCTGGGAGATGGAAAAATATTTACGATTTGGGCAAGAGCAAACCATTTTAGGAACCGCAAGAGCATTAGCAACTGCCTTACATGAACGGCCAAACTTATTTAATAACCAAGCAAGTTTTTTACCTAGTGTTGAAAAAGGTAAAGACTTATATGGCTACCAGCTATCTCAACCCATTAACCTCGATGGTCGCCATCAAGATTGGCCAAACTTTATCAATAAGGCTCATTTTTATGGTGCTGACAACCTGTTGTCTACAAAGAAAAAACTATCATTAATTAATGGATTGTCATTAAACTATACTGCCAGTATCGGTAAATACGACAAGTACCTTTATTTTTTTATCAGTGTCGTTGATGACCAGTTAATTTATCGCCATAACAATGGTATAAGTTTATCGCAAAATGATCATTTAGCTTTATCATTCACAACGCCTGAAGGCGAGTTTCAACAATTTTTGTTATCCAATAAACAAGATGGCTGGTTAGATACCTTCCAAATTAATCACCCTGACAGCACACAACCTATTGCTGCGTCATACATTCAAGGGAAATGGTTAAAGACCAATCAAGGGTATAATGTTGAGTTTCGTATTCCTTTAAATAAAATTAGTGATAATTTGGCTTTTGCTGTTCATGATGTTGATCAAGAGTTTGGTGATACATTAGCAACTGTCGCCAGTGCCGATCCAAGCAGCGCAGAAACATTAGGCACGATATTGGTGCCATCGCCTGAAATAGAACGCATCGTAAAAGGCATGAGCTATACCAACTCCAGTATTTGGGTAGTTGACCAACATAATCGGGTGTTAGCAAAAGCTGGTGATATTAGAAATGCCAATGGTTTATGGCAAAAAAAGATGGATCAGCGCGAAAATACCAGCTGGCATAATACCCTCAAAGAATGGCTTAAGCCCTTGTTTAACCGATTATTGAGCCAACCTCCAAAAGACTTTATCGATCAACTCTATGATGCGCAAAACTTAACGGGCGCTCATATAGAATCTGCTTTGCAAGGCAAGCCGATGTCGCAATGGCGACTAACCACAGATAAAAAAGCCGTTATTTTAACCGCAGCTTACCCCATTTATTTTGGCAATAAGGTTCATGGTGTGGTGATTGTCGAAGAAACCAATAACGGTATTCGCACGGTAAGAAACCAAGCATTAGAAAAACTCTTTACCAGTATTTTAGCGATAATGATCTTTGGTATTTTAGCTTTCTTCTTTTTTGCTACACGGATCTCGAATAGGATCCGCAGCTTACGTAATCAAGCAGAACAAGCTATCGACGAACATGGCCGTATCAACAATGCAATGCCAACATCAAGCGTCAATGATGAAATTGGCGATCTATCGCGTAGTTTTTCAACCGCTGTTAGTCGGCTAAGCCAATATAACCACTACTTAGAAAACATGTCGTCACGTCTTGCTCATGAGTTGCGAACACCCATTGCGGTTGTTAGAACATCACTGGAAAATTTAACCATGGCGCCTCTTTCAACTAATCCACCTATAGAAAATCAACTTTCAGACAAAAATATAGCCTACATTGAACGAGCACAAATCGGCCTCAATCGTTTGAATCTGATATTAATTAATATGAGTGAAGCGACCCGTTTAGAACAGATGCTTAAGTCTACTGAAAAACACGCCTTTAATTTTGTTGAGGTATTAACGGGTTGTTTGCAAGGCTATCAGCAAATTTATCCTGAGTTTAGTTTTAACCTAATTAACAAAGATAATGATGCTCAAGTAATGGGTTCACCTGAACATATTGCGCAATTACTCGATAAAGTGATCACCAATGCCGTTGAATTTAGCCAAGATAAAAAGATCAATCTTAGTGTAGAAAGAACCTCTACAGTGCTGAAACTCCATATCAGCAATAATGGTCCAGTATTACCACAGGAAATGACCGAGAGATTATTTGATTCGATGGTTTCAATGAGGGATGGACAGTCAGATAATTTTGAAGATAAACGCCCACATTTAGGGTTAGGTTTATATATTGCCCGACTGATTTGTGAATTTCATCAAGGTAACATAAACGCCTGTGATCACCACAACCCACAAGGCGTCACCATGACAATATCATTACCACTAATGTAGATGTGTATTGTCGAGCTTAGCGAGCAAGATAAATAACCTATATGATTACTTATCAAAGCCTCTAACTTACTCTATGCCAATATATTTATGTACTTGTACTGACAATCGCCAGTTATTTTCAATACAGCTTTTAATCGCTAGATCAGTTGCTCTTTTCTTTTGGCTTATCGGCTGTAGATAGACTGGTTTATCTACGACGTTATGTACTTCTAATAACTGTTTTAAGTCATCAATGTGTTGCTCAGTGGCGACAGGATGCTTAATTTCATTAGCTCGCTGTAATGCAGAGGTTAATATTTCGTATCCCCCTTTCATATTTACTTTAGGAGAAACTGTTACCCAACAATTTTCGCTAGTATTCACCGTAAATGTGCCTGAGGTTTCAATTTGGCAACTAAAGCCATTTTTTTCTAAAGTCGTACATAAAGGGGTTAAGTCAACCATACATGGCTCACCGCCAGTTATAACAATATGCTTTGCTTGATAATTATTCGTTTTGAATGTTGCTAATATTTCATCTAAGTTTAACTCAGCCCAATGATCCGACTCTTGGCTTTTAGTTAACATTTGGCTAGAAGTCACTTTATCGTCGAGTTTTATTTCCCAAGTGTGTTTAGTATCACACCAAGAACAACCAACAGGACAACCCTGTAAACGGATAAATATTGATGGTTGACCGGTAAAAGCCCCCTCACCTTGAATAGTTTCAAACAATTCATTAATTTTATAACTGGTAGATTTCACTTTAATGCTTTAGCCCGTATATTTTTTACAGTAGAATGCGCAAGATTTTTATTATACCCCAGAGAGCAACAAATATGAGCAATAAAGTCGTAGTAATTTATTCCGGTGGCATGGATTCATTTACGGTACTTAATCGTGCATTAAAAGATGGCAAAGAAGTATTTGCCTTATCTTTTGATTACGGACAACGCCATGTTAAAGAACTTGAATGTGCAAGCTCGGTGTGTAATTCACTTAATGTTAATCATAAAGTCATTGATATATCAGCTATTAATCAATTACTCGCCGGTTCGTCACTTACTGACGATATTGATATTCCTGAAGGTCATTACGAAGCAGAAAGCATGAAGTCGACTGTGGTACCTAACAGAAACATGATTTTACTCTCGTTAGCCGTTGGTTATGCTGTATCGGTAGGTGCTAGCCAAGTATATTACGGTGCTCATTCTGGTGATCATGCAATATATCCAGACTGCCGACCTGAATTTGTTTTGAAAATGAATGATGTTTGCCAAATTGCCAATTACGAAGCAGTAGAAATATTCAGCCCCTATTTAACCCAGACAAAAACAGACATTTTGACCGATGGTATTAAAATGGGCTTAGATTATAGCAATACTTGGACTTGTTATAATGGCCGCGAAAAAGCCTGCGGTAAATGTGGCGCTTGCCAAGAAAGACTTGAAGCATTTGAAGAAAATGAGATTGTTGACCCGTTAGTTTACGAATAAAACTAACGGATTTTCCTACTTACAGAAGACTTTTAAGCAAATAGCGTCGCGTGTAGTTTTTCAACGGTGTCATTTGCTTGAGCTTCATCCACTAAAAAGCATAAATTATGCTCGCTCGCGCCCTGACAGATCATGCGAACATTAATACCTGACAATGAATCAAAAATACTGGTACCTACACCATTAGTTTTGTGAATTTGATTGCCGATAACCGCAACTAACGATAGACCATTTTCAACTGATACTTCACACAACTGTTCTAACTCAGCGACTACGGTGGTATTTAATAACGCTTGGGTAGAACCTGTTGGGTTATCAAAAGTCATGGCAACACTAATCTCTGAAGTCGTTATCAAATCAACACTGAGTTCATGTTTTGCTAATATCGCAAACACATTAGCAAGGAAACCACTGGCATGAAGCATCGCAGGGCTTTTTACCGTCACTAAGGTTTGCTCACGGCGTAAAGCGATTGAGCGATAAGTTGGTTTTGACCCTACCGATTGCTGAATACGTGTACCGCCTTTTTCCGGCTCTTTACTTGAACCAACAAATACCGGAATATTTTTACGCATGGCGGGGATAAGGGTTGCAGGATGCAATATTTTTGCGCCAAAGGTTGCCATTTCAGCCGCTTCACCAAAACTTATTTCATTGATCGCTCGAGCTTGATCGGTTATTCGCGGATCGGTTGTAAATATCCCCACTACGTCTGTCCAAATAGCTAAATTGTCTGCATCTAATGCTTCAGCTAATAACGCCGCACTATAATCAGAGCCACCACGGCCTAACGTAGTGGTGTCGCCATTTTCGTTTTGACCAATAAACCCTTGTGTAACGATGACTTGTTCTTGAAGTTTAGGTGACAACAACTGAGTAGCACACGCTTTTAATTGCACTAGATCAACCACTGCTTGACCATGTAAACTATTGGTTTTCATTACCGTTCTGACATCGAAATAGTGTCCATCAATACCAACCGATTGCAAAATGGCAGCAAAGATCCGTGAACTCATTTGCTCACCAAAAGATAAAATAGCATCACTAATTCGCGCACTATAATCTACTGATTGTGCTTTTGCAGCAGTCAACAATTCGTCTAGTAACGTGGATATTTGCACTGTTAATTCTGTATTGTTTTCAATATGTTGAAGAATATTAAATTGTATCTTACGAATATTTTCTACAAGTTGTTGTTGCTCTTGTATTGAGACATCCTTCTGGCTTAAACGCACTAAGAAATTAGTCACTCCAGAGCTTGCTGAAACAACAACGACACGATTACTTGGGTCATTTTTAATAATTTGTGCACAACGCAACATCGCTTGATGATCGGCAACACTGGTACCGCCAAACTTTGCGACGATTAATGCATCTGAAGATGAAGATAAATTTACAGACATGGTAATACACCCCTTGCGGCTAGCACAAAATTGGATTTACCAAACAGAATAATAGATAACATTTAAAGGTCTCCCTAGTTGCTAATTTTAAGCCAGTCGGCATTAGCAATATTTACATCAAGGAAGAGCATGACTGACTTGTATAGCAAGCAATAAAATTACACTTAACTTTTCAGCCAGAAGCCCTCCACCCTATTCTATTTATTAACATCCTAATAAATAGTGGTGACAGTCCTAAGGATTCAACCTTAGTGACCGAGTTTGCGACACCACAAATGTCAGTTCAAACCCTCGGCAATAGTCCCCCTCAATAATAGTCCAAGGAATGTGGTTCCTCATATTATCTACCTGGCTACTGCTCCTCTTCTGGTGTGAATAAAGAAACTTGATACTGAAATGTAAATTTGAGTATTTAGTCTAATTAGTCAACGAGCCAATTAAACCTCAGATAACTTTAAAAATCAATAGTGATAAACGGATTATCTAGACGCAAAATCAGTTATTTATATATTTTAATTATATAAATGAATAAATTAACAAAGCTTGTTAATATGCGGGCAATATTCTCCTGATACAAAAGTTACAATGGATTTATTTTTCCTCAAAAAAATCATCGGCTTTCTGATAATGCCATTAAGCATTGTTTCAATATTATTATGCCTGTCTGTCGTATTATTTTATAAAAAACCGGCGTTTAGCTTTAAGTGTTTATTATTAGGTACCGGAATATTGATATTATCCTCGATTGGTTGGGTAGCGGACAGAATAATGTTGCCCTTAGAAAGTCGCTATGAAAGTTTTTCTCGCTCAGCGAAACCTGTCGATTATATTGTGATTTTAGGTTGTGGTCATACATCAGATGATGCATTACCGGCAACATCACAACTATTTAGTTGTTCTTTACAACGATTAGTCGAAGCTTTACGTATATTAAAGTTACACCCTGAAGCAAAATTGATCACCTCAGGAGGTGCATTTGATAATAATGAGTCAAATGCTGATAAGGTTAAACAGGCCGCTATATTACTTGGCGTTCCTGAATATAAAATTATTGTTGAGAACTTTCCTAAGGATACAGAAGAAGAGTCTGAGCTTATTGCTCCACGCGTTAAAGGATCAAATGTAGTTCTCGTCACTAATGCCGACCACATGATCCGCTCAGTAAAATATTTTCAACAGCAAGGTGTCGACGTTATACCTGCACCTGCGAGTAACTGGGTGAAAGGAATTAATACTGAAAAGAATTGGAGTTATTTTGTTCCTAAAGCTGATAACCTCGAACAAACGACTACAGCATGGTACGAAGCCATCGGACAATTAGTGCAATGGCTGAAGGAATTATAAAGCTAAGCAGATAATTTGTTAAACTGGGTTATCAATATCAACAAAAAGGGTATCAATAGATAATTCATTAGCTAAATGTTCCGCTAGCGCTTTGACACCGTAGCGCTCAGTTGCATGATGTCCTGCTGCAAAAAAGTGAATGTCCAGCTCTCTGGCTACATGAGTTGTTTTTTCAGATGCTTCGCCGGTGATAAAAGCATCAATGCCCTGCTCTGCTGCCATTTCAATATAATCTTGTCCGCCACCCGTACACCACGCTACCGTTTTAATGGCTTTATTTGAAGGTGGGGCAATATGTAAACAGGGTCGATTTAATTCACCATCGATTCGCTCGGCAAAGGCTGACGCATCAATTGCTTCATCAAACATTCCTTGAATTGCCACACTTAATGGGTTTCCTAACTCTAAAGGTCCGGTAACGTTGATACCTAATAATTTAGCTAATTGCGCATTATTCCCTAACTCTGCATGGATATCTAAAGGCAAATGATAGGCAAATAAATTAATATCATGAGCCATGATTGCTTTAATACGCTGGTGCTTCATACCTCTAATAACATAGGACTCATTCTTCCAAAAATAACCATGATGAACCACTATTGCGTCTGCTTTTTCTTTAATAGCTTGGTCAATCAACGCTTGTGATGCCGTAACACCGGTTAACACTTTCTTAATGTTGTCTTTGCCTTGGATCTGTAAACCATTAGGGCAATAATCTTTAATTAGTTCAGGCTTTAATAAATTGTTCAGGTAAATTTCGAATTCATTTCTATTCATAGTGTTTTCTATTTAGGGTTCGTTTTTCTTGATGAGTTCAGCGAAGAAACATTCACAGGTTCAAGTTTTGCGCGTAACTTCCATTTAGGTTTTATAGGCGTTAACGGTAATACTCGTTTTTTGGCGACTATCATATAAATAGATCCAATACTTGGCAAATAATGCTGGGCAAATTTACGCCAATTGCGTGCTAAATATCCTTGATTAAGAGGCTTTGCTAATGTTGAGTGCAAACAACGTTCATCCATCAATATTTCATAGCCCATCAAATGTAACCAATCTTTAACACGCATTGCAGAGAAAAACCGTTCATTCCAAGGTGACTGTTGACGACGATAAGGCACCATTTTATTCAAGCCCGCCAAACTAAATGGGTTATAACCGGTTAAGACTAAGTAACCGTTAGGAATTAATACCCGATTAGCTTCACGAATAACATGATGTGGATCTAATGAAAATTCTAGTGCATGGCTGAGCATACAAACATCAACACTATGTTCTAGAATCGGCAAATCATCAACTTCAGCAAGTATCGCGTCGCTTTGATTAATTTGCATGGTTTGATTTTCTAATAACGTTACTTGATGTTTTATCGGACATTGACTGCTATCTATAAAACCACTCAAGGCGCCAATTTTTAGCAAATGATAACCAAAAAACTTTGGCCACCATGGTGCTAGATGATAATTTATCTCTTCTAAAATCAGTTCACCATTAGGCAACTTCTCCCATGAAGAAGGAAAATTAGGTTGTCGAAATGCTAGCGCTGGTTTCATTAATATATTACTTTCTTAAAAAATGGCATAATGTTAATAATTCTAGCTTAATCCTTCATACTATACATTGAGGATGATTTATGTCGCAAAGTCAAACATCTAATAAAATAATTGTCAGCCCAATCAAAGCATTTTCCGACAATTATATCTGGGCTATAACATCAACTTCATCTCAACATGTTGCCTTAGTTGATCCCGGCGATGCCCAAGTTTGTATTAATTTCATAGAAAAGAATAACCTTATTCTCTCGACAATACTCATTACCCATCATCATCCCGATCATACCGGTGGTATTAAAGAGTTAGTCAACTACGTTAAAAACAAACAACAACCCTTGGCAATTTATGCTCCAAAGAATGAAGAGATAATCCACGCTACCCATAAATTGGTAGAAGATGACTTAGTCAACTTACCTGATCTCGGCATAACTTTTAACATTATTGATTTGCCGGGTCATACGTTAGGGCATATCGCCTATTATGGTAATGATATGCTCTTTTGCGGAGATACCTTGTTTTCTGGTGGCTGTGGACGAATATTTGAAGGCACTCCTGCACAAATGTTTTGTTCGTTAAGTAAATTGAAAAATTTGCCAGAACGTACACGACTATATTGTACTCATGAATATACTTTAGCTAATTTAGAGTTTGCCCTTACGGTTGACCCTACTAATCCTGAACTCATTGAATATTACAATCAAGTCAAACAGTTAAGAGTAGAGAACAAAATAACACTGCCTTCTTCTATTTTAAGGGAAAAACAAATCAACCCTTTTCTACGCAGCCACGATGTCAATATAAAACAGAGTGCTATTGAGCAAAGTAATGTAACTTTGATTGATGACTTAGCTGTTTTTACTCAAATAAGACGATGGAAGGACAATTTTTAATTGCAATTTTCTAAATTAGAACGAATTTAAAATACATCAATAAAGTTGATTCAGTCACTGAAATAAGTAACACTAACCGCTAAGTATAAATAGTAGATTATCCATGAAATATATATCCTTTTCCCTTTCAGCATTTATTGCCTTGACTGGTTGTCAGTCAACGTTTAACCAACAAGCAAACGATACCTCACAGCAAGAAGCGTATGTTAACGCTCAAATTCAAAATAACATCGCAGATCCTGTTGATATAAACCAAGCATTAATGGCCGATGAAACCGCCGCCGTTTTTCACCCGGTTGCTGATGTCGACATTTCATTAAGTGATGAAGTAAATGTCAGTGACGATGTTTGGCAACGCATTAGAGATCAGCTTAACTTTGAAGTAACACAAAATCGACGTGTAATCGCACAACGCAATTGGTATGCAAAGAACCAAGCTTATTTAGATAGAGTAGCTAAACGTGCAGAGCCATACATGCACTTTATAGTAGAAGAGCTTGAAGCGGCCAATATGCCATTAGAAATCGCGTTGCTGCCAATAGTCGAGAGTGCTTTTGACCCCTTTGCTTATTCTCATGGAAGAGCATCAGGTATGTGGCAATTTGTACCTGATACCGGTACACGTTTTGGTATGAAACAAAATTGGTGGTATGACGGACGTCGTGACGTTATAGCATCTACTAAAGGGGCAATTAAGTACCTAAGATATCTCAACAAATTTTTTGATGGCGATTGGCTCCTTGCATTAGCCGCTTATAATTCAGGTGAAGGCCGGGTTCGAAGAGCCGTTAGAAATAACAAACGCCTCAACAAACCTACCGATTTTTGGTCATTGGATTTGCCGAAAGAAACACGTGCATATGTACCTAAACTCTTAGCATTGGCTGACTTAGTTAAACGACCGAGTGACTTCAATATTAGTCTGTATGAAATAAACGACAAAAGTGTGATTTCTACCGTTGATATCGGTTCACAAATTGATTTAGCTAAAGCCGCTGAATTAGCTGAACTATCATTAGAAGAACTGCAACATTTAAATCCCGGCTACAACCGTTGGGCGACGGATCCTCAAGGGCCCCACTATTTAGTGATCCCTAATCATAAAGTACAGCTTTTTAAAACCGCCCTCAGTAAATTATCTAAAAAAGATCGTTTAGCTTGGCAACGTTATCAAATTAAAGGTGGTGATAGCTTAGGTAAAATAGCCAAAAAGTTTAATACTGACATTGGCGTTATCAAACAAGTAAATAATATTCGTGGCAGCCAAATTCGTGAAGGCAAACATTTATTAATTCCTGTTGCCGCAAAGTCTTTAGATGCTTATATACTTTCACAAGATCAACGTTTAGCGAAAAAACAAAATACCCCAAGAGGTAATGAAAAATTAGTACACACGGTAAAATCAGGTGACAATTTTTGGGATATCAGCCGTGCGTACGGGGTTAATTATCGACACTTAGCTAAATGGAACGGTATGGCCCCTAGAGATACTTTAAAACTAGGTCAAAAACTGGTGATTTGGAAAGAAGCAAAAGTTACACAAAGCAGTAATTTTGCTAACAAACCCAATGAACAGGCTATCATGCGGAATATCACTTACAAAGTAAGACGTGGAGATTCATTTGCCCGTATTGCTGATAAGTTTAACGTTAAGATCAAAGATATTGAGCGCTGGAATAGACTTAATCGTAAAAAATATTTACAACCAGGCCAAATGATTAAACTCTCTGTTGATGTAACCAATGCCATCTAAACTGTGATATTTATTATTTAAAAACACATAAAAAAAACGGCATTCATTTGAATGCCGTTTTTATATCTATCTATAATTATTTTACCAGTAAGGCGTGTAACTCTTGGTAAGAATCAACGGTTGCAACAGGCGAAAATTCATTGAGGGTTTGACGATCATGTACACCAAAGGTGACGCCAATTCTGTCAACATTGGCATTTTGAGCCATGCCCATATCATGAATAGTATCACCAATCATCACAGCGTCCTCTGGCTTAACATCTAATTCAGCTAAAATTTGTTCAATCATATCTGGATGTGGTTTAGATTGGCATTCCTTTGCACAACGGGAACTATGGAAAAAATGTTTAGTACCTGTTGCTTTAAATATTCGTTCTAAGCCATCTCTACCTTTACCGGTAGCGACTGCAAGATATTTATTTCGAGCAAGTAGATCACTAAATAACTGAGTCGCATGATCAAATAAAGGCGTTGGTGTATTGTCTAGCTCAGTATAATGCTTTTTATAGCGTTCAATTAATAAGAGCTCCTGCTCAGCATTTTTAGTCGGAAATAAGATGTTATTCGCTTCAGGTAAACTTAAACCAATAATGTTCTTAACTTGCTCAGGCATGGGAATAGGTAAACCAACATCTTTAGCAGCCGCACGCATCGAAGAAACAATACGGGCAACTGAGTCCATCACTGTGCCATCCCAATCAAAAATAATTAACTTATAGTGATCCATAAAACTCTATTGTTCTTTTTTTAAGGTTTTAAGTAACTTCTCTAAAGAAGCCTCAAGTGGTGCTTCAATTTTCAAACGTTGCTCTGTTAGCGGATGAGTAAATTCGATACTAGCTGCATGTAAAAACAAGCGTTTTAAGCCTTTAGTTTTCATATCACCATCAAAATCTTCGTGTCCATATTTTGCATCACTGGCAATTGGGTGACCTTTACATTGACAATGCACACGAATCTGATGAGTACGGCCGGTAACCGGAAAAGCTCTCACTAAAGTAGCGCCTTGAAAATATTGCAATACTTTATAGCGGGTTTCAGACTCTTTACCATTGATGTTATCTACGATAACAACGCGTTCACCTGATTTTAAGTCATTTTTCTTTAACGACTCTGTGACTTTTGTTAATTTGGCTGACCAACGCCCTTTTACTAAAGCATGGTAAAATTTTTGTACTTTTTTATTTCTCAGTTGCTCATGCAAATTCCTGAGTGCTGAGCGTTTTTTCGCAATCACTAAACAGCCGGAAGTATCACGGTCTAATCGATGAACTAATTCTAACATTCTTGCATCTGGCCTCAACGCCCTTAATGCTTCAATTAAACCAAAACTTAAACCACTGCCACCATGCACAGCCATACCCGACGGTTTATTGATAACAATAAGCCTGTCGTCTTCAAATAATATTTGTTTTTCTAAATTGGCAACAACATTGAGTTGAGTAGATACCGTATTGGTATTCTCACTAACACGGATAGGAGCGATGCGCAGAATGTCTTCATCAACTAACTTGTATTCCGGTTTTTTGCGTTTTTTATTTACACGAATTTCTCCCTTACGCAATAACCGATAGATCATGCTTTTGGGCACACCTTTTAAGGTTTTGAGTAGGAAGTTGTCTATTCTTTGGCCAGCATCTTCACTGTCAACAGTGATAAATCTAACTTGGGGTTTTGTACTTTCAGTCATAGATGTTTTGCACTTTCTGTCATAGATGTTTTGCACTTTCTGTCATAGATGCGATTTTAACATACTTTTTTACTGATTTTGATTAAATAAAACAACGATTCCATTGTGTTTTTCATAAAAAAAATGGGATAATAGAAAAGTTGCACTATTATTAAACGTGCAACACCGTATTAGAAGCTTTAAGCGAAACGTAAGAGGCAAATTGCGGCCACATTAATGTGCATTATGACAAAAATGACATATTAACAGAACGGCCAATTGCGAAAATGACTTAAATATCATGTCAAAATGAACGCATAAACAATTTTGTCCCGCGCGAATAAAGCATTATTTATTAAATAAGTTTTGGTTACGTTTATATTTTCAAAAGATAAAACACACTTAAGAAAACTTGAGCAATTTATCGTAAAATAATCGTCGATCAAAGAGCACAGCACGCTTGCTGAGCACATAAAGAATACTTAAACAGTTAGGTAAATAACCTTATTGTTAGATTTACAATCAGAATTTTTTTAACAGCTTACTACGTAATATGGCGTATTAAGATTGACAACCGTGAGGCTGACAAGTTGCTGTTACCATAGCGACAGATTGCTTTGTGCACTTAGCATATAGTGTGTTGTGACTAAATATGAGTCACAAAAACTATGAAACGTATGTTAATTAATGCTACACAATCAGAAGAATTGCGTGTAGCCCTTGTTGATGGTCAACAACTTTATGATCTTGATATAGAAAGTCCTGGTCACGAACAAAAAAAAGCCAATATCTATAAAGCCAAAATTACCCGCATAGAGCCTTCTTTAGAAGCTGCTTTTGTTGATTATGGTGCTGATCGCCACGGTTTCTTACCAATGAAAGAAATCGCCCGTGAATACTTCCCTAAAGGTTACTCATTCCAAGGTCGTCCAAACATCAAAGATGTTTTGAAAGAGGGCCAAGAAGTTATCGTACAAATTGATAAAGAAGAGCGTGGCCAAAAAGGTGCAGCTCTTACTACTTTTATCAGCTTAGCCGGTAGTTATTTAGTTCTAATGCCAAACAATCCTCGTGCAGGTGGTATTTCTCGTCGTATAGAAGGTGACGAACGTACAGACTTAAAAGACTCTTTGAATAAATTATCATTACCTAAAGGCATGGGCTTAATCGTTCGTACTGCGGGCGTTGGTAAAGATTATGAAGAGCTTGATTGGGATTTAAATGTTTTACTACACCATTGGAAAGCCATAGAAGAAGCGGCAAACAGTAAACCAGCTCCTTTTCTTATCCACCAAGAAACTAATGTTATTTTGCGTGCTATTCGTGACTATTTACGTCGTGATATTGGTGAAGTATTAATAGATCGCCCTAAAACTTTTGAAAGTGTTAAAAAGCATATCTCAGTTGTTCGCCCTGACTTTTTAAGCAAAGTTAAACTATATACCAATGATGTACCGCTTTTTACTCATTACCAAATTGAAACTCAAATTGAATCAGCTTTTCAACGTGAAGTTCGATTACCTTCTGGTGGTTCTATCGTTATAGATCCAACTGAAGCGATGACTTCTATCGATATTAACTCTGCTCGCGCAACCAAAGGCAGTGATATTGAAGAAACCGCCTTTAATACCAACTTAGAAGCCGCTGATGAAATTGCTCGTCAATTACGTTTGCGTGATCTAGGTGGCTTAGTGGTTATTGATTATATTGATATGACACCTGTTCGTCATCAACGTGAAGTTGAAAACAGAATGCGTGAAGCAGTAAAGCCAGATCGTGCTCGTATTCAACTAGGTCGTATTTCTCGATTCGGCTTATTGGAAATGTCACGTCAACGTCTTCGCCCTTCGATTGGTGAAACTAGCCAAGGTGTTTGTCCTCGTTGTAATGGTACCGGTCACGTCCGTGGTGTTGAATCATTAGCCTTATCGATTCTTAGGTTAATGGAAGAAGAAGCCATTAAAGATAATACCGTTCAAGTACAAGCGCAGGTCCCTGTTCCTGTTGCGACTTATTTATTGAATGAAAAACGTCGTTCGGTCTTTCATGTAGAAAAACATCATGGTGTAAGAGTATTAATCATTCCAAATCCAAACATGGATACTCCACAATACGAAGTTATCCGTGTTAAGAATGATGAAACAGTTACTGAAGCCAGTTACCATGTCAATATCAAAGAAGCTGCGCCTGAAGAAGCGGTTATGCCTAAATTTGATAATGCTGCGATTAAAAAGGATGAACCTTTATTACAAGGTATGTCAGCGCCTAAAAAAGCGCCTAATAAAGAACCGACCGTAGCAAAAGCCCCGGTTAAAAAACCAAGTGAGTCTGGTGGATTACTATCAGGGATCACTAAGTGGTTAAAATCGTTATTTACCAGCGAAGATGTAAAAGTAAAACCTAAAACGACAAAACCTCAATATAAAGGCAAGCGTGATCAAGAACGTCGACCACAACGTAACAGAAATACCCAACGTAGAAACTCGCGTAATGACAGCCGCAATGACTCTCGTAATGACAGTCGTAATGACAAACAAGCATTAAATAAAAACGACCAAGAGTCAGTTGATAATAAACCAGCAAAACCAAATCGTAAGCCTCAACAACCTCGTGCACAGAAGCCAAAAGAGGAAAAAGTTGCGGAGCGTCGTCAACGTCGTACTAGTCGTAAAAAAGTACGTCAAAGTGATGAGAATAATGGTAATAAAGCAGTGGAAACCGTTGAAGCGGCGCCAGCACCAGTTGTTGAAGCCAATGTTACAACAGATACTGTAAACCAAGGCGAGCATAAAGCACGTGATGAGCAACGTCCTAGAAATAGACGTTCTCCTCGACACTTACGCTCTCACGGCCAACGTAGACGTCAAAACAATGAGTCAAAGGATGGTAATGAGATAACAAACGAAGTAGCCTCAACGGTTGATCCCGTAGAAGCACGTTATCCAGAAGCAGAACAAAATGCTGAGCCAATGAACGTTAACACAGAAGTTCAAGCAGCTCCTGAAGTTCAAGCAGCTCCTGTAGTTGAAGCAGCTCCTGTAGTTGAAGCAGCTCCTGAAGTTGAAGCAGCTCCTGAAGTTGAAGCAGCTCCTGTAGTTGAAGCAGCTCCTGAAGTTGAAGCAGCTCCTGAAGTTCAAGCAGCTCCTGAAGTTCAAGCAGCTCCTGAAGTTCAAGAAATTCAACAAGACTTACCTTTAGAGCCTGTAGAGAATACAGTGTCTGAAGAGGTTACCGAAACAACCGTAGCAACTTCTGAAGCAACAGAAACTGAATCTGTTGATGCTCCAGATGAAAGTGAAAGTACACAAGGTGAACTATTAACAGAGTCTAATAACGAAGAAGTTAAAGAAACTGTTGTTAAAGAGAAAGCCGTTGAGAAAAAAGTAGCGGCTAAGCCTAAACAGTTAGCTAAGAAATTAACTAAAAAAGCTCGAGTTCAACACCGTGCATCTGCTTTAATGACCAAACCTGAAACGATCAACACAGTGAATGAAATTCCTCGTGAATTTTTCACTAACGAAGATCGTACAGCGGCAGTTATTTCGGGCAGAATGGCTGCAGTTTCACATGTGGTGAATCGCAGTGCTGCTGGGCCAACTAAGCCTTAAGCTTTACCCTTAGTTTTAAAATCAAAAAAGCTGCTATTTATAGCAGCTTTTTTTATGTTCAGGATGAACCGTATGTCGTGGTGCCATGGCCGCTCTAAGGCATCCATGCCTTCACGGCATTAGTGCATCCCTGCACGTCGATGGCAAAGAACGACGATGTTCAGAATGGCCTTTCTCGGGCGTCCTGCCCTACAAGGCATTCGTAAATCCTGTACATCAACGGGTTTCGTGGTGTCATACACTTGATGTGAAAGAGTGGCACATTAATAGAGTAAAAGAAGCTTAAACTGATTAAATGGTTAGTAGATAAACCTGTTGTAGGTTAGGTTTTAACCTAACAAAACACCGGCAAGAACACCAAGCTTACTACCTTGAAAAGCGGGCTTTCGCTCACTTTTCAATATCAAAGTCCGCTATTTTTATCGCTTCATCTAATGGGATGTTGGCGTGATAGTTATCACGTAGATAATGTAAAAACTTCAAGGTTTTAAAGGCATCAAACCACACTTTAAGTTGTTTATTAAATTGCTTTTGATTAGATAATTGTTGTTTTGTAACAAAACCGTCAAACCCAATAGCGAATAACGCGGTTTGAACTTCGTTACCAACCTTTTGATACCATAAATTCATTTGTTCTTTATGTTCAAATAAACAATTAAAATGTTTAATCACAGACTTTAGTAAAATAAACAATTGAGGGTGATAATAATGATAAGATTTCCCTTCCATTAATAACTGCATTATTTGAGCAACAGCGGGTCCTGTACCAAACGGAACCCGGTCAGAAGTCCTAGCTTCTAACCTGACAGTACAATTTCTTAACCAGACTACTTGGCCTAATTTTGCTAACTTATTCAGTAAATAAAAATCTTCACCTGCACTTCTTTTTGGAAACCCCCGTACACTAGCGTAAGCCTCTGCGTTAAATGCAATTACACTGCCGATAGTGAAATAATCATAAGAGGAGTTTGCATAACTTAATCCGCCAACATAGTAGCGTAGTGACTGTTCATAAACCGCATTAGCTTCATCAACCAACTTTTCATCACTTTGATGAACAAAATTATAACAAGCTGCAACGGTATTATTTTTACTAGTCTGTTGTTCTAACATCGACACTAATGATGAAAAATAATCATTTGGTAATTGTGCGTCTGCATCGGTTGAATGTATCCAGGCTGTTTTTAGGATCTGTTGGCAGATCAACTGGCAGGCGATGTCAGTACCAATTTTACGAGCATGACCCACACCTAATTTGTCATTAATAGGTATGTTATATCGATCAACGATTAATATTGCGCTGTCATGCTGATAAGGCTCAATTAAAGACAAATTATTTACTTGCCAACTAACCTCACCCTTTCCGCAAATATCATCCGCTAATTGCCGTTGCATCGCTGAGTTTTTATCAGACTCAGGTTGGTTAATTACCACGATTAATAAGACATTTTGTTGTGCAAGAGCTGTTTGAAGAAAATACTCTACAAAGTGTGAATTTTCTTTGTAAGCAGGAATAACAATAACATGTGAGTAACTTAACGATGTAGGAAACTGTTGCAAAGAATGAATCTCCGCTTCAGCATATTTGACTAAATATTTAGTTAAGTTACTCATTTACCCTATCTGTTATTGCTTAAATTAGTTAATGAAGTGCGGCACGAAATGGTAATTTTTCGCAAATACTAGCTTCTGCGATTAATATTTCTTCAAGACGTTCATCTACTTCTACTTTATCAAAATATTCATAAGCTAATTCAACAAAAAGGTTTTTATGCTTTTCTTCTGATTTTGCAATCGCTTCATAAAATTCTTTCTCTTTACCTTCTGGTAGCGCTTGCCCCACTAAAGAAAAACGTTCATGACCGCGTGCTTCAATCACTGCAGCAACTAATAACCTATCCATAAAGAAAACCTCTTTACCGTGGCGAAAAACACTGCGGATCTCTTTAATGTAAGTATCTTTAACGTCATTGGCTAATTGAATATCTTTAGCCTGCATTAATTTGAGCACTTGTTTAAGATGAATTAATTCTTCAATCGCAAGATCAGCCATTGCTCTGACTAAGCTTTTGCGATCGGGGTAATGTGACAACATGGTAATCGCCATGCCAGATGCTTTTTTTTCTGCCGCGGCATGATCTTGAAGAAAGGTATCAAAATCAGCCATCACAGCAACAGTCCATTCAAACGGGGTTTTATATTTTAATTCAAACATAGGTACTAGAAAATTTTATGACGTAATATTGCCGTTTATTTTACGTGTGTTTTATAAAACAACAAAGACATTAGGTCAATTATTTTCACAATGGATGAATTTATACCTGTTTCATTAATTTAGGTGTTCTATTTTAACAAGTAGAAATGATCACCTAGTTTGTCAGGTTGGTATGAGTTCTAGAATGTTAGATAAAGGAAGTTTGGCAAAGCTTTGTTGTCAAACTTCCTTATTTTAACTGTTGTTATAGATGAGTATAGTTTTCTACCCTACTACCTTCTTGATGAACGAAAATATCTAGAAATACAAAAACAGAATAAACTGTAAAGAACAGTTATCGGTACGCTGCCGCCACTACTTGATGTTTCCGGATCTACTTGTTTAGCAACTTCAGCATTTGGAATGATAGCGATCACACTTGGATCATCAATCCTGCCGTTCGCTATTCCGTCAGCATCATTAACGCCGCCATCTTCAATAAATAATCGAAGACAATCATTGCCCATTATCAATCCAGCTTGATAACTTTCATTATCAAAGAATGGGCATATCCCATCAATAGCTTTAGTTGAGGCGATGGCATTATTGCTATCTTCTACAAAGTCTTGCCAGCTATTTGCTTCTGAAAATTTTCGATAAATTGCATATTCGGGTATAGCATCGGTTAATGGCACCACAATATAGACCGAACTACCATAGGGTTGAATTTTACTAATTTCAAAATCAATATAGTCACTTAAATGGCTATAACTATCTTCAGCGATTAATTGTGTGTCAGCAATCTCTTGAGCGGATAACTGAATACCGTCTGAAAATTGTTGTTTAGCGTACTTACCTAACCCAAGGTGCAAACCAGGTTCAGTAGAAATAATTTTTGTCCGAGCAGCATTAACATGTAATTGTTGTAAATGAGGTACGGTAGAACGATCTAAATAAGCAGGTATGCCATCGCCATCTACATCACTAAAACCTTCAACATCATCAGCAATGCCATCTAAATCTGTGTCTGATCCATCTAACCGACCATGCTGTTCAAATACGGCAATGTTAAGCATTTCAGTATGGCTCAATTCTCCCGTGCCACTATCGGTAATGGTGATACTTAGTGGGATCAAATTTTGAATTTCCGCAGGTAGTTCAAATTCCTGAGGATTTAAATAGACATTGAGTTGGTTTGCACTGATTTCGGCATTAAGGTAACTCGGCAATTGCCAGTTAATAATGTGCGTATCATTAATATTAGTATCAATAACATTAACATTAATGGTGACTTCTCCCTTATCTAGGGTAATTGAAGCGACATTTTCATTTTGCTGAATAATAGAGATATCCGCCAACGGTGCAATATTATCTTCAGTAATAGTTATGGTAAGGCTGGGATAATTACCAACATTAACGCTATTTTTGAAAGTAAGGATCATCTCTTCATTTTGTTCAGTTTCATAATCTTGTTTGATGTTAATATCTACAACACCAACCGAACCTTGCTCTATGATGACCTTATTTTCCGTTAATTGGTAATCTAGACTGTCTGCGGAGCCACTAATAGTAAACGGTATTTCTAAAGGATAGATTGGCGATTCGCCAGACAAAATGACCTCAACCTTAGCGATACTACCTTCAGCGACCCATTGTTGGGCAGCAAAGCTTACTAAAGGTTGAATATTGATGGTTTGTTGAAATTGGCCAATATTGCCCGCTTCATCTTCTGCTTGCCAAGTGATGAATTGTTTACCTGACTCTAGGCTGTTTGACCCAGACTCAAAACCAACCGGTAATACTTCACAACAATTAACACCATCTCTACCATCATCAGCTGTTACCTGAACCATTGCCTGAACTTCTGCCAACGTTATCTCGGTGAATACATGAACAGCGTTCAAATACAATGCTTGCAGTGTTTTGATCACCGGAGGATAGTCATCAATCAAGGGGTTAGTATGGTTTAATTCCTCAGTGACATTAATAATGCCATCGTTGTCTGAGTCTAATAATGCATCACTTGCACTATGGGGATTAAACTCATATAACACCTCGAAATCATCACTCATGCCATCATTATCATCATCTGGATCAGCATTATCACCTAAACCATCACTATCAAAATCTAAGGCTTCATTCGGGTTTAAAGGCAGAATATCAATATAATCAAGATAGCCATCTCCATCATCATCAAGATCAGCGACATTACCTATACCATCTCCATCCGTATCTACATGCTCATTAAAGTCAAAAGGAAAGGCATCGCCACTATCTAAAACGCCATCATTATCATCATCACTGTCTGCATTGTCGCCTAAACCATCAATATCATTGTCGTACCATTCCAGTTGATCTAACTCAAAGAGATCTGCATTATCGTAATAACCATCGTTGTCATCATCATTATCAATATTATTACCTAAACCGTCAGAGTCGGTATCTAACCACTCACTTTGGTCTAACGGGAATGCATCGGTAATATCTAAAACACCATCATTATCATCATCGCTATCGGCATTGTTACCAACACCATCAGCATCTTGATCATGCCATTCCAGTTTATCTAACGGGAAAATATCTAAAGAATCAGCATAACCATCATTATCATCATCATTGTCGCTATTATTACCAAGGCCGTCATTGTCGGTATCTAGCCATTCACTGGCATCTTTAACAAAGTCATCGTTGCTATCAATAATACCGTCATTATCATCATCCGCGTCGGCATTGTCACCTAGACCGTCGCCATCAAAATCATAACTTTCATTAGGATCTAAAGGGAAAATATCGCTTGCATCATTGACGCCATCATTATCATCGTCAACATCAACTATATTAGCTATACCATCGTTATCAGTATCTGTTGTTGCCACCATATTAAAGGGCTCTGGGTCAACATTATCACTAATGCCATCACCATCATCATCGGTATCTTCATTATCCCCGAGACCATCACCATCAAAATCTAGGTGTTCAGACGACCTTAAAGGAAAGGCATCTATTCCATCAGAGAAACTATCACCGTCATCATCAGTATCTGCGTTATTGCCAATACCATCACCATCGGTATCTATGTATTCATTAAAATCAAAAGGAAAGTCGTCAGAGCCATCAATAACACCATCATTATCATCATCAGGGTCGGCGTTATTGCCGATACCATCAGCATCGGTATCAAGTGTTTCTGAGGCATTTAATGGGAAGGCATCTATACCGTCTAAAACTAGGTCATTATCATCATCAGGATCGGCGTTATTACCCAGACCATCACTGTCAGTATCTAACCATTCAGTGGCATCATAGATAAAAACATCGATGTTATCAGAATAACCATCACCGTCATTATCACTATCGGCATTATCACCTAGACCATCGCCGTCAAAATCGACACTCTCAAGGCTATCAAGTGGAAATGCATCAACTCCATCTAAAACATTATCGTTATCATCGTCAGGATCGGCATTATTTCCTATGCCATCGCTATCAGTATCAATTTGCTCTGAAGGGTCTTTAGGCAGGTCGTCATATATATCAAGCGTACCATCACCATCATCGTCAGCATCGGCATTATCGCCAATGTTATCGCTGTCAGTATCTTCAAATTCTGCTGCATTTAACGGAAACGCATCGGATGTATCTGGCGTACCATCATTATCATCATCGGTATCAGCAGTATCATCTATACAATCACTGTCAAAATCTAACCATCGTGTTGGGTCTTCTGGCCATGGGTCATATAAATCAATGACAGCATCACCATCATTATTAGTATCTGCACCATCAAGAATGCCATCATTATCATCATCAGTATCAGCATTATTGCCGATGCCATCTAAATCAGTGTCATACCATTCGGTATTATCAGCGGGAAAAACGTCAAAACTATCATCACGAAAATCATTATCAGCATCAACGGTTGTGATGGGTGGTAATGGACATTGAAGAAAATATGCCTGCGCACTTGGCACAGACAAGACACTTAATAAAGTAAAAGCAACAATGGTGGATTTAGACGGCATAACATTCCTACTGGTGCGTTGGTATTTTAATAAACAAGTAAAAAAATAGAAAACTAATAATTAGTTTACCATAGTAAATCTTGATGAACTTGGTGCAAATCCCTATGGTAATTAATAACCGTATTGGCTACCAAATTTATAAGTAAAACCCAAGTAAATTGAGGTAATATCATCGAACTCGCTAAAGCTTCTATCCAAGGCGGACATGCAAAAACGACACTCGATCGGCTGATCGAAGTGTCGCAGGGTTAAACAACTCTTGTTTGAAAAATCAGTCGCGGGTGTACCCGTTGCTGTTGAGCACCATCAATAGGTCATGCACCGTGCGATCGGTGATCGGCACGATTGTATGAAACTCGTCCATCACCAACATCGCGGTATGCTCATCGGATTGCCCGGGCACCGTGCCCAATACCAGCACGCCATCAAACGACTTCGACATGAGCCATTGCTGAATCTTGAGCATGAACTCTGGCGAATCAATCGGGATCGACCCGATCGCGTTGGCGAGCTCGGCGGTCTGCTCGATCACAAACTCATCATCCGCGTCTGAAGCAAGATCACCAAAGATCGCGAGCCCATTCTCACGGAGTTGATCCAATCCATCCTGTAGCTGAGCGTATACATCGGGCTCGATCGGCTGAGCAAGCATCGGCACCATCAGCACCTCGGCATCGACCATCGCGATCCCATCGAGCGTGTAAGACGCCTCATCAATGTACTGCGAGTCGGTGTGTGTGACCACGACATTGCCGTCGGCAATACGGATCTCCATACCATCAATCGAGGCCATCAGGGGCGAAGGCACCATTGGTGGCATCGGTGCCATGGGCGTAGCGCTGGCACTATAAGAAGTGTTGTCATGGAACAATGGGGTGAACATCGCCACCGGCGATGTATAATTCTTGAGTAGACCCAGCCCTCGCCCACAGAGCTATTGCGATATACAAGGCAAAAGAGGCACCCACAATCAGAATTGTTAACACTTAGATACTCTTGGTTCAATCCTCGTGTACGTTATATTTTCTGTCTAAACGGTTCATTTTCACCTCATAGACAAAAATCAGTACCACAAAACTGTAGATGGCGCCCTGCGGGGGAAACCAGCAACCAAGCTTGAATCCTCCGAGGCGAATGCTATCGAGCCCCTCTACCCACAAAATACCAAAACCAAAACTCACTACGAACCAAATCAATAGCAAACTCAGCAGGAGCCGAATATTTTCTCGCCAATAGGCCTTAGCTAAGCTGTGATCTTCAAAACTCATAATATCCTCCAATAGTATTATTTTTATAGCGCTTTCAATCGGAATTGGTTTTACATTTGCCATTACCCCTTTAATTGCAGAAGCAGATGGAGAAAAGAATATTGA
>MAAC01018900.1_pt1 | contig 29752 bp, 31 predicted proteins | sample 1115981 | NCBI WGS metagenome assembly MAAC01 (sample SAMN04961126, study PRJNA320927) | seawater metagenome | isolation source: sample BD02T64 sea water enriched with oil for 64 days | place: USA:Gulf of Mexico | collected 2013-07-27
CCTACCAGGCGGGTCTACTGCAGGCCAGTACCAATCTGATGATGGCCGATATCGACCTCACCATTAATTACATGAACAGCGCGGCGACGGCGATGTTCCGCGGCAACGAGGCCGACTTTAAAACCAGCCTGCCGAATTTTGCCGTCGACAAATTAGTCGGTAGCAATATTGATGTCTTCCACAAGAACCCCGCCCACCAGCGCGGCATCCTCGCCAATTTGACCACCACCATCGAGACCGAAATTCTCATCGGTACACGCATCATGAAGGCGGTGGTGAGCCCCATTATGGACGATCAAGGCAAGCGTACCGGCACCGTGGTGGAGTGGCTCGACCGCACCGAGGAGGCCAAGCGCATTGAGGAGGAGCAGGCCCTGGCGGTGGTATCGGCGCGTTACCAGGCGGGTCTGACCCAGGTCAGCACCAACATCATGATGGCCGATGCCGACTACAACATTCTCTACCTCAACAACAGCGCCACCCAGCTGTTTCGCGCCAACGAGGCCGATTTCAAAACCACTCTGCCCAATTTCAACGCCAGCAAGTTGGTCGGTGAAAATATCGATGTCTTTCACGTCAACCCAGCCCATCAGCGCGGCGTACTGAATGCGCTCACCTCGACCATTACCGCCGACCTGCTGATTGGCACACGCAATATGCGTGCCGTGGTCAGCCCGGTGAACGATGAGTCGGGCAGCCGCATCGGCACCGTGGTCGAGTGGCTCGACCAAACCGAAGAGCTGGCACGTTTAAAAGAAGAGGCCATCGTCAATGCCGAGAATGCACAAATTAAAACCGCTCTCGACGAGGTCACGGCCAATGTGATGATGGCCGATGAGGGGTTCACGATTAACTATATGAACAAGGCGGCGACGCGTCTCTTTGCCCGCAACGAGGCGGAGTTTCGCACCGATCTGCCCAACCTCGATGCCAAGCAATTGCTGGGCACCAATATTGATGTCTTCCACAAAAATCCCGCCCACCAGCGCTCTCTGCTCAGCGGCCTGACCCAGACCATAAGCGCCGAGCTGAATATTGGCGGCCGGGTGATGGAGGTGATCGCCACCCCGGTGAATGATGAAAATGGCGCGCGTCAGGGCTATGTCGTGGAGTGGATCGATAAGACCGACCAGGTCACCGCCGAGAATGAGGTCGACACCATCGTCACCGCGGCGACCAATGGTGAGTTCAACCACCGCATCGACGAGGTCGGCAAGGAGGGCTTCTTCGGTCGCCTCGCCGGGGGCCTCAACCAGGTGATGGGCACCACCGAGACCAGCTTGAACGATGTGCTACGGGTGCTGCAAAGCCTCGCCGGTGGCGACCTGACTAAGAGCATCGAGGCCGACTACAAGGGCCTGTTTGGCGACCTTAAAACCGATCTTAATATCACTATTAGTAAGCTCAGCGATGTGCTGGGCAACGTCAACGGCAGTGTCACCAATATTGCCAACTCGGCCGAAGAGGTTAGCGCCACTGCACAATCTCTGGCTCAGGGCGCCAGTCAACAGGCCGCCAGCGTCGAGGAGACCAGCGCCTCGATCGAGCAAATGGGCGCCTCCATCGACCAGAACAATGAGAACGCCAAGGTCACCAATGACATCGCCTCCAAGTCGGCGCGCTCCGCCGAAGAGGGCGGTTCGGCGGTGAACCAAACCGTCGGGGCCATGAACGACATTGCCAGCAAGATTGGCATCATTGAAGACATTGCCTACCAGACCAATATTCTCGCCCTCAACGCGGCGATTGAGGCGGCGCGGGCCGGTGAACACGGCAAGGGCTTTGCGGTGGTAGCGGTGGAGGTGAGGAAACTCGCCGAGCGCAGTCAGGTGGCGGCCTCGGAGATTTCGACCCTGGCCAGCAGCAGTGTCACCATTGCCGAGAAGGCGGGTAGTTTGCTCGATGAGATAGTCCCCGGTATTAACAATACCGCCGAGCTGGTACAGGAAATTTCCGCCGCCTCCGACGAACAGGCCACCGGGGCCTCACAAATTGGCGAGGCCATGGGTCAGCTCGACAAGGTGACCCAGCAAAATGCCAGTTCCTCCGAGGAGCTGACGGCGACAGCGGAGAGCATGCGCAATCAGAGCCAAAGTTTATTACAGCAGGTCGGTTTCTTTACGCTAAATGACGATGGCAGCGTCACGACTGCCACACCGATGCGGGCGGTTGCAGCCGGGGGCGCGGTCTCTGCTCTGGGCTCCTCTTCAAAGACGGATCATTTTAAGAAGTTTGACTAGGAGGCTGAGATGAGTGCTTTAAGTGAGTTGCAAGAGGGCACTGCTAGTGCCGCGGTGCAGCCGGAGGGTGGGGCGGTGCAAATCAACCAATTCCTGACCTTTGAGCTGGCCGCCGAAATCTACGCGATTAATATACTCTTCATTCGTGAGATTATTGAATACGGCAATTTAACCCAGGTACCCATGGTGCCCGACTTTATTGCCGGGGTGATTAATTTGCGCGGTAGCGTGGTGCCGGTGATCGACCTCTCGAGTCGCTTCGGCCGCAATGAAACGCTGATTACCAAGCGCACCAGCATCGTGATTATTGAAATGACCAGTAATAACGAGGTGCTGGAAATTGGCATCATGGTCGACATCGTCAACGAGGTGCTGGAAATCAGCTCCGATGCCATCGAGGATGCGCCCAGTTTTGGTGCCAGTATTCGCACCGATTTTATCTCCGGGATGGGCAAAATTGATGGTAAATTTTTGATTATTCTCGACGTCGAGCGAGTCTTGTCACTGGAGGAGTTGTCGGTGGTGAGCGAACTCACCATCGGCGGTGAGACCGAGGTGGAAAAGGGGCCGTAAGGCCCCGTTTTTATTGCCCATCTTTACGGCGCTAAAACGGGCCGCGTTTACGCATACCGGCCCAGCCCCTAGGTAATGCCAATGCTTTAAACCCTATTGATTGACAGGATGTTACATGCGGCCCTTAAGCACTCAGGAATTTAATTTATTTAAACAATTGATTTTTGATATCGCCGGCATCGATTTAAAAGAGAATAAAAAAACCCTGGTTTCCTCGCGTCTGCAAAAGCGCCTGGTACACCACTCTCTGAATACCTTTGGTGAATACTTCGCCCTCTTGAATGCCGATAAAAGTGGTGCTGAAAAACAGGTGATGGTGGACCTGTTGACCACCAATGAAACCTATTTTTTTCGCGAACCGGCCCACTTCGACTTTCTGGTCGATGTGTTACATCACCGTGCGGCGGGAGGCCATTTTCGTATCTGGAGTGCCGCCTCGTCGAGTGGTCAGGAGGCCTATAGCATGGCGATGATTCTGGCCGATAAGCTCGGCAAGGTGCCCTGGGAAGTGGTGGGTACGGATCTCAGTTCAAGGGTCTTGGAAACGGCGCGCACGGGTTTGTACAGCATGATGCGCACGGAGGGCATTACCCAGGATTATCTACGACGCTTTTGCCTGAAGGGCGGTGGCCCACACGAGGGGGAATTGTTGATTATTCCCGAATTGCGTTCGCGAGTGACCTTTACGCACGCCAACCTGAATACTATGTTGCCGGATATCGGTCTATTTGATGTCATTTTTTTACGCAATGTCATGATTTACTTTAATGACGATACTAAAAGGACCATTATCAAACGCATACTCGAACGTTTAAAACCCGGCGGTTACTTGATCGTCGGCCACTCCGAGTCCCTTAAGGGTTTAAGTGATTGTGTGACGGCAGTTAAGCCAACGGTCTATCAGCAGCAGGCTGCTTAAGGGAATAATGATGAACAGTAGTGCCATGGCGCAAAACAAGCGAGAGATCTTTCTTCATCCCGGTGAATATTTTTTTTCCAGTGGTGGCGAGCGCATTGGTACCCTCCTGGGTTCATGCATCGCCATTTGCCTTTGGCACCCCATTTTACACATTGGCGGCATGTGTCACTTTGTCCTGCCCTCGCAACACAAGAAGTCCATGACTGGTCTTAATGGTCGCTATGCCGATGAGGCCATGGCGATGTTTGTTACCAGTGTTGCGAAACATAATACCGAGCTGAAACAATACCGAGCCTCCATCTATGGCGGTGCCAATGTTGTCGCTTCATTGGTTAAAGAGGATGAAGATACCATCGGTGAGCGCAATGCGGCTGCCGCCATGGAGTTGTTGATGGCGAAGCGGGTCAGTATTGGCATCGTCGATGTCGGTGAGAGCTGGCCGCGGCGCATTGCATTTGATGTCGCCAGCGGTGAGGTCACTGTGAATGCGCAGAAATAGGGTGCGAGTCCATAGTGGGGTGGATACTTAATGATTCGCGTGTTTATTGTTGATGATTCGGCAACCGTCAGAAAGGTTGTCGCCGAGATATTGAACAGTGCTGCCGATATCGACGTTATTGGCAGTGCGCAGAACCCCATTTTCGCAGACAAACGCATGGCACTGGACTGGCCCGATGTCATCGTGCTCGATGTGGAGATGCCGCAAATGGACGGCATCACCTATTTGAAAAAATTGATGGTAGAGCACCCCACACCGGTGGTGATGTGTTCGACCCTGACCCATGATGGCTCGGCAACGAGTATTAAAGCCCTCGGGCTGGGGGCTGTTGAAGTCGTGGGTAAACCCACGGTCAACCTTGCCGCAGGGCTCAATGATTCCGCTCGTGATTTGATTGAGGCGGTGCGAGCCGCTGCCCTGGTCAATATCAAACGCGTGGTGAGCGGTGTCAGTGCCAGCGCCAGGCTAAGCTCGAAAAAACCATCGCCAGCCAGGCCAGCTCCGCCCAGGGGCAAGGCCACAAGGACTAAGGCCAGTGACACCGCTGGGGGCAGGGCAAGTTCGGCCATTGCCGGCGTGGCCTCCAAGGCCGATAAATTGATCGTTATTGGCACATCGACCGGGGGCACCCAGGCCCTGGAGCTCGTGCTCTCACAATTGCCGGTGACGACCCCGGGCATCGCGGTGGTGCAGCATATGCCCGAGGGCTTCACCAAGCCCTTTGCGGAGCGCCTCAATAGCATCTGTGAGGTGGAGGTGAGAGAGGCGGGACAGGGCGATGCCCTGCGCCCGGGCCTGGTATTGATCGCCCCGGGGGGGCGGCACCTGCAAATTCAGCGGCGTGGCTTCCAGTTCTATGCGCGCATTGTCGATGCCCCGCCGGTGAGTCGACACCGACCCTCGGTGGATGTCTTATTTCGCTCGGTGGCGAAATTTGCCAGCGCCAAGGTGCTGGGCGTGATTATGACCGGCATGGGTGAAGACGGGGCCAGTGGCATGAAGGAGATGCATGACCACAAGGCCAAAACGCTGGCGCAAAACGAGGCCAGCTGTGTCGTCTTTGGTATGCCTGCCATGGCGATCAAGGCCGGTGCCGTCGATGACATCGTGCCACTGGAGGGTATTGCCAAGTGTTTGGCGGATTTTGCCTAATACCAGCACGACCTTGTAGGAATAAGGAAATCACCTTGCAGAGTAGGAGAGAGACGTGGACGAACAACGTAAATTTACTCGTGTAAAATTTGATGCCAATGCGTTTCTTAGCGCCAATGAGGAGCGTTGGCAGGTTGAATTACTCGATATATCGATACGCGGTGCCCTACTGCACAGTACATATCGAGACAGCCTCAAAGAAGGCGGGGCGGTGTCCCTGCTGATCAATCTGGCGGGGGATGGCGGCAGCATTGAGCTCTTCGGTAAAGTGGCACACATAGACGCCGATCATATTGGTGTTGCCAGTGAACACATGGACGTTGACAGTATTTCTCTATTGCGGCGTATCGTCGAACTCAACCTGGGTGACAGCGACCTTTTGGAGAGGGAGATGACGGCGCTGGTAGAGAGTGCGAGCCGGGCGGCAGAGCAAGCGGAGGACGCGCCCAATAGCGGCACAGATTAATGACGCGCTGTTAAATAACGACGCTAGCCCTCGCAATGTTGTGCCCAGGTGCCCTCGGCTATCGTTTGACTCGCTGACCATTGGTGAGAACTTGGTCTTCGTGAGAGTTTGATCTTAGTGAGAGTTTGATCTTAGTGAGAGTTTGGTCTTAGTGAGAATTTGCTCTTAGTGTCAGTTTGCGCTTGGCGCCGCTGTGATCCTAGCCGCCAGTTTGCTCTTTTTCGTCCCCATCACCTTGCTCACCCTCTTCCCCTGGCTTTTTCGCCGGCTTGTGAATCAAGCGTCCGAACAAAATACCGATTTCAAACAGTAGCCACATGGGTATTGCCAGTAGCGACTGTGAAATGACGTCGGGTGGGGTCAGTAGCATGCCGAGTACAAAGCAGCACACCAGCACATAGGGGCGCTTGCCGGCCAGGGCTGAGGGCGTGACCATGCCGGTCCAAATTAAAATAAAGGTGGCGATGGGGATTTCAAAGGCGATGCCGAAGGCGAAAAATAGCTTTAGGACGAAGTCCAGATAGCTGGAAATATCCGTCATCACGGTGACATTTTCGGGGCCAACGCTGGTGAAAAAACCGAAGATGAGTGGGAACACCACAAAGTAGGCGAAGGCCATACCGGCGTAAAACAGCATGACGCTGGAGGCAAACAGGGGCAGGACAATAAAGCGCTCTTTGCGGTAGAGGCCGGGGGCAATAAAGGCCCAGGTTTGGTACAAAATAAAGGGCATGGCGGCAAATACGGAGAGCACCATGGTCAGCTTGAAGGGGGTCAGGAAGGGGGAGGCCACCTGGGTGGCAATCATGGTGGAGTTTTCCGGCAGGTAGACGCGTAGCGGTTCGGAAACAAAGCCGTAAATTTCATTGGCAAAGGGAAACATCCCGACAAAAAGCAGCAGCACAATGACCAGGGTGCGCAAGAGCCGGTCGCGCAGTTCGACCAGGTGGCTGACCATGGGTTGGATTTTACTGAGGGGCTGGCCCTCGTTATCGTCGGGTGCTGGTGTCGATTCGTTTGGCATAATTTATCTTGTTGTGCCGCCCTAGATAGTTTTGTTGGCAGCGGGTTCTGTCGTTGCAGCTGCCTCGCTATGTGTCGGCGGATCTAGGTCTGCGGATGCCTCTGCGGGCGTGTCGCCCACTTGCTGCTCACTGGCCTGGCCATTATTGGCTGCTTCATCGAGGCCTGGAGCCTCATCGGGCCCGTCGTCAATAAAGTCTTCCTCGGCCGGAATTTGCAAATTGGCCGGAACGGGCGCGTCAACGGGGGTGGTGGGGGAGCCCAAACGACGCTCTATCTGTTGGCGCTCGTCTTCCATGCGCGACAATAGCTCTTCGTTGTAGAGCTCTCGACGTATTTCATCGAGGCCGAATTCGCGCTCCATTTCCTGCCGTGCGCCCTGCACCGATCGCTTCAGTTTACCGACCCAGTAACCCAGGAAACGCACCGTTTCGGGCAGCCTTTTCGGTCCAATGACCACCAGGCTCACCACGGCGATCAGCATTATTTCGGTAAAACCAATGTCGAACATGGCGTCTGATCCAGGTTTAAGCGAGGCTATTTAAGACAAAACGAAGTGTCAGGCGCTTTTGTCGGCTTTTTCTTCCTTGGCGCTAACGTCGGCTTGTTCTTTGTTGAGGGTGCCATTGCCGGCGTCTGCCTTGTCGTCAGCCTCGAGGTTTTGCTCTTTTTTCGCGTCATCCTCCGTGGCAACGGCATCTTTGAAGCCTTTTAAGGCACCGCCGAGATCGGAGCCCATACCCTTCAGGCGCTTGGTGCCGAAAATCAATACCACGATGGCCAGTACGATCAACAATTGCCAAATACTAATTCCACCTAATCCCATATCTACCTCTGTCTCTGTCGTTGCTTCTCTCCTAGCGGGCCGCCGTTGTGTCGGGGCTAGCTAGGTGTTTTTGCGGCTGGCCTTTTCGTCCAGACCGGATATTCCAAAGCGGCGCGCAAGCTCCGCCAAAACTGAATCGGCATTTTCGCCCAAGTGAGAGAGCATTACCAGTGAGTGAAACCACAGGTCGGCGGTTTCTGCTATCAAGTCTGTGTTGTCGCCACTTTGCTCGGCATCCTTGGCGGCAATGATGGTTTCGGTGCACTCCTCGCCGACCTTCTCGAGTATTTTGTTTAAGCCCTTGAGATGTAGGCTGGCGATATAGGAGCTGTCGGCGGCAGCGTCTTTTCGCGCCGCCAGAATGGTGTCGAGTTGGCTCAGTGTATCGTTCATAGTAGTTTCTTCAGTCGTCCTATGTCGATGGGCTGTAAATTGTTGCTGGATCTTTAAGGACGGGCTCGACTGCCTGCCATTGCCCGTCGTGGAGGACCTTGAAGAAACAGCTGCGCCGGCCGGTGTGACAGGCGATGCCGCCCACTTGCTCGATTTTCAGCACGATCACATCGTCATCGCAGTCGAGACGAATCTCGCTAATGGTTTGCACATGGCCCGATTCCTCGCCCTTGCGCCACAGCTTTTGGCGCGAGCGGGACCAGTAAACGGCACGACCTTCGGCAAGCGTTAAACTGAGGGCCTCGCGATTCATCCAGGCCACCATCAGGATTTCATTGCTGTCTTTATCTTGGGCGATGGCGGGTACTAAACCCTGGTCGTTCCAGGTGATTTGCTCGAGCCAGCTACTCGCGGCGGATTCGTTCATGGTTGCCGGGGCGTCCTTAAGTGGGTGGACTGTAGGTGTCTACAGGCGCGGGATTATGCCAGCCTTAGGTCAGCAGTAACAGCAAGGCACCGAGGGCGATCAGCAATAAGCCCGGTGAGCTTGCCTGTTGCGCCGCGTCGCTCAAAGCGCCGTAAGTGCTGCCGAGCCCGAGCCCCACTAATAGAGTGCCCACCAGCGCCTTGTTACGTTGGCGCGGTGGCTGCAGCTGACCTTGAGGCTGGCGCGCATTGAGTGTCTTGTCGATGCGCTTGACCTGTTCCATGGAGTCGACGACCAGTTGTGGCAGGTGGGGCAGTTGTTCGAGCCAGTCCGGGGCGTGGCGTTTGACCTGCTTCAGAACCTGGCCGGGTTCGAAGCGCTGTACTATCCAGCGCTCGAGAAAGGGGTGGGCGGTGGCCCAGAGATCGAGGTCGGGGTAGAGCTGGCGACCGAGGCCCTCGATATTGAGTAGGGTTTTCTGCAATAAGATGAGCGAGGGCTGTACTTCTGCGTCAAAGCGCTGGGCCATTTGAAATAGGCTGACCAATAACTGACCGCAAGAGATGTCTTTGAGGGGGCGCTGAAAGATGGGTTCGCAGACGGTGCGTACGGCCGATTCGACCTCGTTGAGGGGCGCGTCGGGTTTCACCCAGCCGGCGAGGATATGTAGCTCGGCGACCTGGCGGTAGTCGCGACGGAAGATGGCGAGCAGGTTGCGGGCCAGGTAGAACTGGTCGTCGGCGGAAAGGCTGCCGACAATCGCGCAATCGATGGCGACATATTTCGGTTGCTGGGGTTTCGCTGTGTCGACAAAAATATTGCCGGGGTGCATGTCGGCATGGAAAAAATTGTGGTCAAACACCTGGGTGAAAAAAATCTCCACACCGCGCTCGGCGAGTATCTTAAAGTCGGTGCCAGCGGCTGCCAGGGTGTCGATGTCGGTGACGGGGGCAGCGTAAATGCGCTCCATCACCAGTACATCTTCATTGGTGTAGGGCCAATAAATTTCGGGGATGTAAAGCAGGGCCGAGTCTGTAAAGTTGCGGCGCAGCAGTGCCGTATTGCCGGCTTCTCGCTGTAGGTTTAACTCGTCGAGAATGGTAGTGCGGTAGTCGCGTGCGACCTCAACCGGGCGCAGGCGCTTGCCGTCGGCGAGGTATTTTTCAATCCAGCGCGCGAGGGTGTGCATCAACGAGCAGTCTTGCTCAATCGTGGCCTTAATAGCGGGGCGCACGGCCTTGACGATCACTTCGCGGCCGTCTTGTAAGACCGCTGCATGTACCTGGGCGATGGATGCCGAGGCCAGGGGGCTGGTATCGAAACTCTGGAATAGCTGCTCGACCGGTTGCCCCAGTGAGTGTTCAACAATGGCTTTAAATTGCGCCGATGCAAAGGGCGGTACGTTATCCTGCAGGTGGTCCAGTTCCCGGCAGATGTCGGCGGGAATCAAGTCGGGGCGCGTTGACAGGAGTTGGCCAAATTTAATAAAAACCGGGCCCAGTTCTTCCAGCGCCTGGCGTAGGCGTTTACCGCGAGATTCCTCGGGTTCGGGCAGACGGGCGGTGAACCAGAATATAGCGCGTAGCAGTAGAGGCGTGGACTGAGGGCTGATATCGCCAAGTGTAGAGCGACTGGCAAAGGTGTCGAGGCGATAGCGCAGACTGATACGCGCTATTTTTAGAACCCGTGTCAGGCGCGACATTAGGCTTCACTCACGGCAAGAGGGCTTTGAGCTGAGCGCCAACAAAATCCAGCGGAGATTGAGCTTTGCTGTGGCCGTCTTGATCGGTGCCAGGTTGGCCTGTATCACAGTCAGTTTTATAGGTGGCCCAGCCATTTTTGCCGCGCGTGACAATATCTTGCTGAAATTGCTGTGCCTTGCGCAGTGATTCACCGAACAGGTGGGCTGCTACGTCACCGGTATGTTCGGCGAGCAGGGCTTCCCAGTCGATGTCGATGTCACGGCTAAGGGCTAGCAGGATGGCGATAAGCCCGTCTTCATCGTCGATGTCGACCTGGCATTTCTCGGCGGCCTCGATATCGCCGGCCAATAAAAAGCGCATTAGCGCAAGCGCGGTACCGCTCACCATGGCGGCCGCCAGGCATTCATCGCTGGGTGTAATGATGAGCTGATTTTCGGTGAAGACGATGGCAATGCTGACGCGTGGCAGGGTGGCTTCGATTAACAGACTTTTACCGGCGACCTTGCTGAGCTTCTGGGGCGTCTGTGGGTCGTACTCAAGGGCGTGATTGAGTGCACTGGCGATGCTCTCGCAGGCCAGCGCGATGGCTGTGTCGTTCATCCCTTGATTCCTCGGTGCAGGGCGACAATGCCGCCGGTCATGTTGTAGTACTGGCAGTGACGGAAGCCGGCATCACTCATCATGCCTTTCAGTGTTTGCTGGTCGGGGTGCATGCGTATCGACTCGGCCAGATAGCGATAGCTCTCGGCGTCGTCGGCAACCAACTTGCCGACGCGGGGCAAGATTTGAAAGGAATAGGTGTCGTAAATTTTCGCCAGCAGGGGGTTTTTCGGTTTCGAGAATTCGAGTACCAGCAAGCGCCCACCGGGTTTCAGGACCCGGAGCATCGAGCGCAGGGCGAGATCTTTGTCGGTGACGTTGCGCAGGCCAAAGGCGATGGTAATGCAGTCGACGCTGTTGTCGGCAAGGGGTAGAAATTGGGCGTCGGCCTGCACGAAGCTGATATTGTTGAGCACGCCGCTGTCTATTAGGCGGTCGCGACCGACACCGAGCATGGAGTCATTGATATCGGCGAGAATGACCCGCCCCTGTGCACCAACCAGACGCGAAAACTTGAGACTGAGGTCGCCGGTGCCGCCGGCGATATCGAGTACACAGTGGCCGGGGCGCACGCCGGATAATTCAATCGTGGTGCGCTTCCAGAGACGATGAATACCGCCGGACATCAGGTCGTTCATGATGTCGTATTTGGCGGCGACCGAGTGGAAAACGTCGGCAACGCGCTCGGCTTTTTTTTCGACGGCCACTTCGCTAAAGCCGAAGTGGGTGGTTTTTTCGGAGTCCTGTTCTGAGTTCATGGCGCCCTCTCAATAACAGCGGATATTGTACACCGCCCAAGAGGCATCTTGAACGGTGAGTCGGGTTGTCGGTGGGGTTTATTGCTCACTGGCTGCCGAGGACCTGGGGTAGCTCTCTAGCGCAAGTGGCCGAGGTGTTTGCCGACAGTTTTTAGGGTGGGCTTTAATAGGCGCGGTGTGCAGGCGACGATGTGGCCCTTATTCAGGTAGTCGTCGCCACCCTGGAAGTCGGCAACTCGGCCGCCGGCTTCTTTCACCAGCAGTACGCCTGCGGCGATATCCCAGGGTTGTAGATACATTTCCCAGAAGGCATCGATGCGCCCGGCGGCGACATAGGCGAGGTCGAGAGAGGCTGCGCCCATACGGCGTATGCCGGATGATTGGTCGGCGAGGGCGGCCATGCAATCCAGGTAGGCCTGCATATTGTCAAAGGGCTTGCCGCTAAAGGGAATGCCGGTGGCATATAGTGCACTGCGGGGCTGCTCGAGGCCCGAAACGCGAATTCGCGAACCATTCAGTTGCGCGCCGCGGCCACGACTGGCGGTGAATTCCTCTTGTTTGATGGGGTCGTAAACGACGGCGTGTTCGATGCGCCCCTTGTGCCGGAAGGCAATGGAGATGGCGTAGTGGGGGATGCCGTGAATAAAATTGGTGGTGCCATCGATGGGGTCGATGATCCACTGGGAATCGCCGTCTTTGCCTTTGATGGTGCCGGATTCCTCGCCGATAAAGCAGTGATCGGGGTAGGCGCTGCGCAGTTGATCGATGATTTCCTGTTCTGCCATGTGATCGATGTCGGTGACGAAATCGTTCTGGCTTTTTTCGTTAATCTGCAGGCGATCGATGCGCTGAGAGGCCTTAACTACCAAATCTCCGGCGCTGCGTGCCGCACGAAGTGCGATGTTGACCATTGGTTCCATAGGGTATTCCGCGCCTGGATTTTGAAAGGCGCGCATTGTAGCAAAAGCCGGGGCCTGTGACAGTGCGGGCTCCTCATATATATGACTGTTTTGGCTAAACCTCTCTGTTATACTACGCGCCGAAAATTGGGCCCAATGTGAGCCAGTGTTATGAAGCAACGTTTTAATAAAATCCGTGTCGTTTTGGTCAACACCAGCCACCCCGGCAATATCGGCGCGGCAGCTCGCGCGTTGAAAAACATGGGCTTGAGTCGGCTCTATTTGGTAGCGCCGAAAGACTTTCCGGCGGATCGTGCGGTTTGGCGGGCGGCCAATGCGGTCGATGTGCTCGATCAGGCGGTGGTGGTTGAGAGTCTCGATGAGGCGATCGCTGGTTGCGGACTGGTGGTTGGCACTAGTGCGCGGGATCGTCGCATCCCCTGGCCCCTGCTCAATCCCCGTGAATGTGGCGAAAAATTGTGGCATGAGGCCGAAGTGCACGACGTGGCGATAGTCTTTGGTCGTGAAGACCGGGGCTTGAAAAACGAAGAACTGCACAAGTGCACCTATCACGTGCATATTCCCTCCAATCCCGATTACAGCTCCCTCAATTTAGCGGCTGCGGTGCAGGTTTTGACCTATGAGGTGAGAATGGCGGCTCTGGCCGATAGCGAGAAGCCGCGCGATCAGCTCCTGGGTGGTGACTGGGATGTGCCGCCGGCGCGGGTAGAAGAGCTGGAACTTTATTACGCCCATCTCGAGCAAACACTGGTTGATTTGGGTTTTCACGACCGTGATAACCCGCGCCAAACCATGCCGCGTCTGCGCCGTCTGTTTGGTCGCATTCGTCTCGATGCCATGGAGCTATCGATTATGCGCGGTGTGCTCACGGGTATTCAGAATGCGGCCCGCCGTCTGGCGGTGTTCTCTGCCAGTGAAAAGTCTGGCGGTGAAGAGTCTGCCAGTGAAAAATCTTCTGCTAAAAAACCTGCTGGTGTGGAGGCGCCCAAAGATTCGGAGTCTTAGCTCCCCCGGTGTCATTTACCCGACTAAAAGACTCGGGTATTTACTTGACTAAAAGACTCGGGTATTTGATAATTACCCCATTGTTTATTGAGACGCTGTTTGCCTGGAGGCGGATAAATGAAGCTGACAACCCGAGGTCGATATGCCGTAACGGCCATGCTCGATCTGGCATTGAACGGTGAGCAGGGCCCGGTGAGTTTGGCGGCAATATCCCAGCGCCAGGACATATCGCTATCGTATTTGGAACAGTTGTTTGCCAAGTTGCGCAAGAACGAGTTAGTGGCTAGTGTGCGTGGCCCCGGTGGCGGCTATCGCCTTAGTCGTGATCGTGAGCACATTAATGTTGCCGATATTATCAGTGCGGTTAATGAATCGACCGACTCAACGAGCTGCCAGGGTAAGGGTGATTGTCAAAATGGTGAGGCCTGTTTAACCCATCAGCTTTGGGATGATCTAAGCCAACAGATACACACCTTTTTGAGCGGTATTTCTCTCGGTGCCTTGACGGCCCGACGCGAGGTCAAGGTGGTGAGCGAACGCCAAGCTCGAGCTGGCGCCAAAGATAGCGACATTTATACGGAAACCCTGGTTAACGCGAAAGCGCTTAATCTGTAAAGACAATCAACAGTATTACCCTCTGGCTAGATTCGCGATTTGGCGAAGATCTAGATTTTACCGGGGGGCTTGTGGAGTGCTAGAAATGAAGTTGCCCATTTACCTCGATTATTCAGCGACAACGCCGGTCGACCCGCGCGTGGCGGCGCGCATGTCTGATTGCCTAACCATGGATGGCGTGTATGGCAATGCGGCATCGCGCTCCCACTCCTTTGGTTGGCAGGCCGAGGCGGCGATTGAAGATGCCCGTCAGCAGGTTGCCAATTTGATCAATGCCGACCCGCGTGAAATTGTTTGGACATCGGGAGCCACCGAGTCGGATAACCTGGCGATTAAGGGCTGTGCTCACTTTAATGAGCGCAAGGGCAAGCACGTCATTACCTCCAAGATTGAGCATAAAGCGGTGCTCGATAGTTGCCGGCAGCTGGAGCGGGAGGGCTATGAAATTACCTATCTCGACCCCTGTGCCAGTGGCCTGGTGGCCCCCGAGGCCGTTGCCGATGCCATTCGCGACGACACCACCCTAGTATCGCTGATGCACGTCAATAACGAAATTGGCACCATTACCGATATTGCCGCAATTGGCGAGATTTGTCGTCAGCGCGGTGTTTTCTTTCATGTCGATGCCGCGCAAAGTGCCGGCAAGGTCAAAATTGACATGGCTGAAATGAAGGTCGATCTAATGTCTTTTTCAGCCCATAAAATTTACGGCCCCAAGGGCATGGGTGCTCTTTATGTTCGCCGCAAGCCCCGGGTGCGCATTGAGGCGCAAACACACGGTGGTGGCCATGAACGCGGTATGCGCTCGGGTACCCTGCCGACCCATCAAATCGTTGGCATGGGTGAGGCCTTTCGCATTGCCAGTGAGGAGATGGACGAGGAAAACGCACGTATTCTCGCCCTGCGCACGCGCTTGTGGGAGGGCTTTAAGGATATGGAAGAGGTCCATCTCAACGGTACTCTCGAGCAGCATGTGGCGGGCAATCTCAATGTCAGCTTTGCCTTTGTCGAGGGCGAATCGCTGATCATGGCCTTGAAAGATCTGGCCGTGTCCTCGGGATCCGCCTGTACCTCGGCCAGCCTTGAGCCCTCTTATGTACTGCGGGCCCTGGGTTTGGAAGACGAGCTGGCCCACAGTTCTATTCGCTTTAGTATCGGCCGCTTTACCACGGCACAAGAAGTGGATTACACCATTGAAAAAGTCCTTGTCGCGGTTACCAAGCTCAGAGAGCTGTCACCGCTGTGGGATATGTTCAAAGCCGGCGTCGATTTAAGTACGGTGCAATGGGCTGCGCATTAAGACTCTTGAGTCGGTATGAGTTGAGCAAGAGTCTATTGAAGCAGTGTCAGTAAGATGTATTGATGAGCCCCGTTTGTGGGGGCTCTAACGGAGGAAGTGAATTATGGCCTACAGTGATAAAGTTCTCGATCATTATGACAATCCCCGCAATGTCGGTGTGTTGGACGATAAAGCGCTCAATGTCGGTACCGGCATGGTGGGTGCCCCGGCCTGTGGCGACGTAATGCGCCTGCAAATTCAGATTAACGATGATGGCGTAATTGAAGATGCCAAGTTTAAAACCTACGGTTGTGGCTCGGCGATCGCTTCAAGCTCGCTGCTCACCGAGTGGGTAAAGGGTAAGACCCTGGAAGATGCGGCCAAGATTAAAAACTCTGACATCGCCGAAGAGTTGGCCCTGCCGCCGGTGAAAATTCACTGTTCGGTACTCGCTGAAGATGCCATTCAAGCGGCCATTCAGGACATACGCAAAAAGCGCGGTGAAGGCTGAGCAGCCTGGTGAGGCAGTGAGGAGAGAGTAGATGGCTATATCAATGAGTGAAGCGGCTCAGCAGCACGTTGCGAACCATTTGAATAACCGCGGTAAGGGTCAGGGCATCCGTCTCGGTGTGCGCACCAATGGCTGCTCGGGTATGTCCTATGTACTGGAGTTTGTCGACGCGGCGGATCCCGGCGACGAGGTTTTCCCGGCTGGTGATGTGAAACTTTTTGTCGACCCTAAAAGCCTGATTTACCTTGATGGCACCGAGCTCGATTTCGTCAAAGAGGGGCTCAATGAAGGCTTTCAGTTCAACAATCCCAACGTTAAAGATGAGTGTGGTTGTGGCGAGAGCTTTAATATTTAATGCCCCTGGATTGACCTCGGCCAAAGTTGTAGTACTGTGAACTTAAGCGACGATTACTTTCAAATCATGGGGTTGCCAGAAGCTTATGATGTTGAAGGCAAGGTGCTGAGTGATAACTACCTCGATTTACAGCGCCGCTTTCACCCCGATCGCTTTGCCGATAAGTCCGCCCAGGAGCAGCGACTGGCCGTACAGATGGCCTCTGCGGTTAACCAGGCCTACGACACCCTGCGTTCACCGCTGCTGCGCGCGGCATATTTACTAAAATTGCGCGGCCTGGATAGCTCCGGTGAAAACACCACTATTCACGATGTGGCTTTTTTAATGGCGCAAATGCAACTGCGCGAACAACTGTCTGCAGTTACTTCGGCAGTTGAGCCCTTTGCTGATCTTGAGCTTATAGCCAGCGAGGTGGCGAGCGAGCTGGCGAGTCTCTATGGGCAGTTTGCCGAGCACTATGGGCAGCAAGCTTACCAGGCCGGCGCTGAAGTTCTGACCAAAATGCAGTTTTACCACAAGTTGCAAATAGAAGTTGTTGGTCTGGAAGAGTCTCTGGAAGATGCTTGATGACTGGTCTGAGCTGAGCTGCAATGTTTTAACTACGTATTTAGACAAACTCCCAACCCCAAAGACACTCGCTGGATAGGTAACCCCATTGGCACTATTGCAAATTTCTGAACCTGGTCAGTCGCCCGAACCCCACCAACAAAGGCGGGGAGTTGGCATCGACCTGGGTACCACTAATACCCTGGTGGCGACGGTACGCAGTGGTAGTGCCGAGGCTCTGCCCGATTCTCAGGGTGCTGTTTTACTGCCCTCCGTGGTGCGCTATGAAGCCGAGGGCATCGTCGTTGGTGGCGCGGCAAAAGCGCAGGCCAGTAGTGACCCCAAAAACACCATCGTTTCTGCCAAGCGTTTTATGGGGCGGGGACGGGAGAGTATTGACGATAGCGTGTATGACTTTGCCGAGGGCGAGGGCATGGTGCGTTTTGTCACCCGTGCCGGCAATATCAGCCCGGTGGAAGCCTCTGCCGAGATATTAAAAATCGTTAATCGCCGGGCCGAAGAGGCGCTGGACGGCCCCCTGGATGGCGCCGTATTAACCGTGCCCGCCTATTTCGATGAAGCCCAGCGCCAGGCCACTAAAGATGCGGCGACGCTGGCGGGCATCAAAGTATTGCGTCTGCTCAGCGAACCGACGGCGGCGGCCATTGCCTACGGCCTGGATAAGAATGATTCCGGACTGATTGCCGTTTACGACCTCGGTGGTGGCACCTTTGATATTTCCATTTTGCGCTTGTCGCGGGGGGTGTTCGAGGTGCTGGCAACGGGGGGCGACTCTGCTCTTGGCGGGGATGATTTTGACGCGGCCATTGTTAGCTGGATACAGCAGCAGGCGGGCCTGGCAGACACTTTAAGTGCTTCTCAACAGCGCGCTTTACTGGATCTTGCCCGCGATGCGAAGGAAAGCCTGTCTCAACAGGATGAGGTCAGCGTGGCTTTTGAAGGTTGGCGGGGAGAACTCGACAGGGGACAACTACACGGTGGGGTTGATGCTCTGATCGATAAAACGTTGCGTGCCTGCAAGCGGGCCCTGCGCGATGCCGGTGTCGGCGCCGAGGACATCATCGATGTGGTGATGGTGGGTGGTTCGACCAGAATGCCGCGGGTGCGTGACAAGGTTGAGCACTTATTTGGCCGACCACCGCTGGTCAGTATTGACCCCGATACCGTGGTGGCCGTTGGCGCCGCCCTACAGGCCGATGTCTTGGTGGGCAATAAGCCCGGCGATGAAATGTTGCTGCTCGATGTGATTCCTCTGTCCCTGGGTTTGGAAACCATGGGCGGTCTGGTGGAAAAGGTGATCCACCGCAACACCACGATTCCCGTGGCGAAAGCCCAGGAATTTACCACCTTCAAGGATGGTCAGACCGCTTTGGCGGTGCATATCGTGCAGGGCGAGCGCGAGTTGGTTAGTGATTGTCGTTCTCTGGCGCGTTTTGAACTCCACGACATCCCCCCGATGGCGGCCGGTGCCGCGAAAATCCGCATTACCTTCCAGGTCGATGCCGATGGTCTGCTCAATGTCGCGGCCGAGGAAATTAACAGCGGGGTGCAGGCTAGAATTGAGGTGAAGCCCTCCTATGGCCTGGCCGATGATGAAATCAGTCAGATGCTGCTCGATTCTTTTGCCCACGCCAAAGAGGATATGCAGGCCCGCGCCCTACGCGAGCAACAGGTGGAAGCCGATCGTTTAATTGAAGATATTAGTGCGGCACTGGCACAAGACGGCGAACGCTTGCTGGATGATGCGCAGCAGGGCTGCCTGGGCCAGGCTGTTCACGACCTGGCTCGGGTGCGGCAGGCGAGCAGTGATCACCGCGAGTTACAGCGCCAAATTGAAAGTGTCGCCAAACTCAGTGAAGATTTCGCGGCGCGACGCATGGACCTGGCGATCAAAGGCGCCTTGTCGGGCCATCGTTTAGAAGAATTTGAGGCGGATCAATAACATGGCAAAAGTTGTATTTTTACCCCATCCGGAAATTTGCCCCGAGGGCGCGGTGATAGAGGCCGTCAGCGGTGAATCGATCTGCTCGGCGGCCTTGCGCAATGGTCTTGAAATTGAGCATGCCTGTGAAATGGCAGCGGCCTGTACCACCTGCCATGTCTATGTCCGCGAGGGCTTTGAACATCTCGAGCCGGCCGATGATTTGGAAGAAGACTTGCTGGACAAGGCCTGGGGCGTCGACCCGGATTCGCGCCTGAGTTGCCAGGTAATTGTTGCGGAGGAAGATGTGGTGGTGGAAATTCCAAAGTACACACTCAATATGGTATCGGAGCGGCATTAAGAGCTTGCGATAGCGCAACAGGGGAGTAGTGACATGCAATTGAAATGGGTAGATGTACAGGATATCGCCATCGAGCTGAGTGAAGCCTGGGCCGATACGGATCCGGCGACCATTAATTTTGTCGACCTGAGGGCCAAGGTAATGGCCCTCCCGGGTTTCGATGATGACCCCGATCGCTGTGGTGAAAAAATACTCGAAGCCATACAAATGGCATGGATGGACGAGCTGGGATAGACTGTTGATGTGGCCAGGATGGCTCGCCAACACGGTTTTGTACTTACGGTAGCTACCTATGAGTTTTGAGTCGAGTCCTCCAGCCAATAATTATAAAACAGCGCTCTACCAGTCTCTTCTCGAGCACTCACCCTTTGGCACCCTGGTGTTTGTCTACGGTGTTTGTGTTGAATGTAACCCCCGCGCCGAAAAAATTCTGGCCTGTGAGCGCCGTGCTCTGCTCGGTTCCTCCCTGCTGGAAAGCCCCCTCGATGAATCCCTGGCTTTAATTACCCTCAAGCAAGAGCTTAATACTGCGCTTGAGCAGGGTGTTGAGAGCTTCGAGTGGCACCCCGGATTCGGCCATAGCGAGGAAAGTCTCGATATACGTGTCACCGGCAATGGTGTCAGCGAAATCATCGTTACCCTGCTGGAGCGCCAACTTGCGGTCTTACCTGAGACAGAGTTGTCTGAGCCCCCAGTTAAAGCGCCAGGCCAGGCTAGTGGCGTTGCTGGGAATGTTGCCGAGCCCGAAGGTACAGAAACTGTATGCGATGCCACTGTCGAGCCCGATACCCTTGATGTAGATACTGTCGAGGCATCGAGTAGCGCCGACCCTGTTAGTCGCGATGATGCTGTTGTCGAAGAGCAGACCTCACTTCATCGCCAGGACCTGGCTGTCCAGTCTGTCATTAAAAAGGCCTTTGCCCCGGATGAACTCGATAGCCGCTCGGCGGTATTGGAAAAACTCGCCGGCCGGGAAATATATTCGCCCCACCACCCCCTCAACCCCGACCTGGATAGGGATATTTATTTCGATACTCTGACCCAGTTGCCGAATCGACAATTGTTGATAGAAAACCTACGTGACTGTTTGGCCGCTGGCCTTGGTGAGTCGCAGTTATCGGCGCTATTGCTGGTCGATCTCGATCAATTTAAGGATATCAACGACTCCTGGGGTCACGATGTCGGTGACCGGGTGCTGTTTAAGCTGGGTCGAGTTGTCTCCGCTCTCGTCGATGAGAATATGCTACTGGCGCGCATCAGTGGCGATGAATTCGTGCTCTTGGTCAAGCATATTGGCGCTAACCCCGAGCAGGCGATGGCCGATGGGCGCAGCCTGGCTGAAAAAATACAGCTCGCTATTGCCCAGCCGGTTAGCGATGGCGAAAACGAATTTAGCCTCACTGCCAGTGTTGGCATCGCCCTGCTGGACGAGGCTGATCTCGCCCCCGATCGGGCCCTGCAATATGCTGAAACGGCGATGTATGAGGCCAAGCGCATGGGTCGCAATGGCATTGCTTTTTACGATCGCAGCATCGGTGAGAAAGCTCAGCAGCAAATCGTCATGAATACGCGACTGCGCAAGGCCCTCGATAATCAGGAATTCGCCCTCTATGTACAGCCCAAGATCGCCATTGACGACGGTCGCGTGGTTGGTGGCGAGGCCTTGCTGCGCTGGATTAATACCGACCGCGTGACTAATATGCCGGCGGAGTTTATTCCCCTGCTCGAGGCCTCTGGCCTGATTGTCGATGTCGGTCACTGGGTGATTCGCACCGCCTGCGAATACGTGCGCAGCTTTCTCGACGGGGGGCTGTGGGGCGACAACATGCAAATGAGTGTCAATATCAGCCCTCGCCAGTTCAATGACCCGGAGTTGTTCGAGGTCATTGAACACAGTTTACGCAGCTATGAAATTGATCCCAAATATCTTAATTTTGAGGTGACCGAAAACCTCATCATCGAAGATATCGATGCGGTGATCAAAAAAATGCTGCAAATTAAGGCCCTGGGTTCGAAGTTCTCCATTGATGATTTTGGCATTGGTTATTCTTCGATGGTTCACCTCAAGCGCCTGCCCTTTGACCTGCTGAAAATCGACCGCGAATTTATCCGCAATATTCACAACGACCCCGATAGCCGCGGGGTGGTGGAAGCCATTCTTGCGGTGTCGCGACAATACGGCCTGCACGTGACAGCGGAGGGGGTCGAAGACCTGGACTCCCTTGAGGTGCTGCGCACGGTCGGTTGCGATACCTACCAGGGTGCCTATTTCAGTATGCCGGTACCGGTTGAGCAGTTCCGCTCACTACTGGCGGCTTGACGCGGATCGCTTTCTTGTAAGCCCGCTGCTCTAAGAGTAAAATACGACCCCCTTTATTTCTGCCGCTGGTGGTGGAAGTTATATTCTGGAGTTCAGTATTCATGGCAATAGAGCGCACGCTTTCAATTATCAAACCCGATGCAGTTGCAAAAAACGTTATTGGCGAAATTATCGCTCGCTTTGAGAAGGCCGGGCTGCAGGTAGTTGGCGCCAAGCTTCTTCAGCTCTCCGAAGAAAAAGCCGGTGGTTTCTATGCCGAGCACAAAGAGCGCCCCTTCTTCGCCGACCTGGTGGGTTTTATGACCTCTGGCCCAGTTGTAGTGCAAATACTCGAAGGTGAAAATGCCATTGCCACCAACCGTGACCTGATGGGTGCCACCAACCCAGCCGAGGCCGAGGCCGGTACCATTCGCGCAGATTTCGCCGAGACTATTGATGCCAATGCGGTACACGGTTCCGACTCAGCGGCCTCTGCAGGGAGAGAAATTGCCTATTTCTTCGCTGCCGAAGAAATCTGCCCCCGTTAATACCTGTACCTGGCGCCAGCCTGCATTTAGCGGCTGGCTCAGGGCAACGATGATGAGCGCGGTGAGGATTGACGATGGTGACAACAAACGTGGGGTTTGACGATTCTGGCATGACTACTGGATCGAGTGACAAGACGAGTGTGGACAAAGTGAATCTGCTCGGTATGAGTGAGGACAAACTCGCCGCGTTTTTTGAAGAGCTGGGTGAGAAGCGTTTTCGCGTCAAGCAGGTGATGCAGTGGATGCATCAGCGTGGAGTGATCGATTTTGACGCCATGTCCGACTTGTCGAAAGCCCTGCGGGCCAAGCTTTCCGGCCTGGCTGAAATTAATTTACCCGAGCTGGTTAGCGAACAGGTCTCTGAAGACGGTACGCGCAAGTGGTTGGTGCGTGTTGCCGGCGGTAGCTGCATCGAAACGGTGTTCATCCCCGAGGGCAAGCGCGGTACTCTGTGTGTGTCCTCGCAAATTGGCTGCTCCCTGGATTGCAGCTTTTGTGCAACCGGCAAGCAGGGCTTTAATCGCGACCTCAGTGCCGCCGAAATTATTGGCCAGTTGTGGATCGCGGCAAAATCTCTCGATTCCCTCGACCCCACGAAAGATCGAGTCATCAGCAATGTGGTATTGATGGGCATGGGCGAGCCCCTGCTCAATTTCGATAATGTGGTCGATGCCATGAACCTGATGATGCACGACTGCGCCTACGGCCTGTCGAAGCGCCGCGTCACCCTGAGCACCGCGGGCGTAGTACCGGCTCTCGATAAACTAGGCGATGTCACCGATGTCTCGTTGGCGATCTCACTCCATGCGCCCAATGATGAGCTGCGCAATCAGCTGGTACCCTTGAACCGCAAATACCCGATCGCCGAACTGTTGCGTTCGGCGCAGGGCTATCTGGCTAAATTGCCGGATAAACGCCGCAAAATCACCGTTGAATACACTTTGATGCGCGAGATCAACGACCGCCCCGAGCACGCCCGAGAATTGGCGGCGCTGTTAGTGGATACACCCTGTAAAATCAATTTGATTCCCTTTAATCCCTTTGACCAGTCGGACTATCAGCGGGTGTCGAATAATGCCCTCTATCGCTTTCGCGATATCCTTATTGAAGCGGGTTACACTGTGACGCTGAGAACCACGCGCGGCGAGGACATTGCCGCCGCCTGCGGGCAATTAGCGGGGCAGGTCAATGACAGAACCAAGCGCAGTCAGCGCTATCGCCAGCAACAGGAGCAAGGCCTGGAAGCCGTGCGTATTATGCCCGCTTGAGCGAGCCTGGCGAGTGCGACGATGACGACATTGGTGCGATTAAAAGGGAGATGAGATGAAGCGGCAGCTGGCGACAAGCTTGAGTTTGGCCTTGGTTATGATATTGAGTAGTGCCTGCACGACGACTGATGTGACTTATAATAAATCCATTGCTAACAGTGCCGGTAGCGCTGCCGCTGCCAGTCGCCATGAGGCCAGCAGGGACAAAGTCAAAGAGGCTGCGGAAACCTATGTGCAGTTGGGCCTTGGCTATCTCCGCGAGGGCGAACGACAGCGGGCGCGCTTTAACTTTCTCAAGGCTCTCGATAGGGACAAGCGCTCCGGTGCGGCTCATAATGGCATGGCCCTGCTGTTTCAAATGGAGGGTGAGAATACCCTGGCAGAGCAACATTTTAAAAAAGCCATTGCAATACAGCCCGACCTGACAAGTGTGCGTTATAACTACGGGGTTTTTCTGTTGCGCCATAGGCGTTATGAGGATGCTGAAAAACAGTTTCTTGTTGCCTCAGAAGATATTAATTACCACCGTCGCGGTCAGGTGTTTTTGAGTCTTGGCCTTATCGCCAGGCAAATGTCGAAGCCCGAAGAGGCGCAACAAGCCTGGATGAAAGCCCTCCGGTTAAGCCCTAAATTGGCGAGCCCCTACCTGGAGCTTGCCGAGGTTTATTTTGACACGGGGGATTACCCCAAGGCCAAGCGCTTTCTGGATCGCTACGAAGAGCTGTCACAGCCATCGCCACGGGGACTCTGGCTGGCGGTGCGCCTTGAGCACGCCTTTGGCAATAAAGATGCCGAGGCGAGCAAGGCCCTGGCCTTGAGAAATCTTTTCCCCTATGCCAAGGAAACCCTCGAGTATAAGGAGTGGTTGAAGCGGCGGGAAAAGACTGTTGGCAGTTTGTTTTCCGGTGCCAAAGATTCCCTGCAGTACAAGGATTTATTACCGACTCAGTGAGGCCGGTTTGACGCCTTCAGTCCTGGCGACAATGAATTCTCCTCGCGACCAACAAGGCGAGAGAGCGTTGTAAGTAGTATTAATTAACAGGTTTAAGATGTTTGCTGAAAACCCCATTAAACGCCGTGTCAGTCGCCAGCTAATGGTTGGCGATGTGGCCGTAGGCGGTGATGCGCCGATTGCCATCCAGAGCATGACCAATACCGACACCTGTGATGTGCCGGCAACGGTGGCGCAAATCCAGGGTATTGTCGATGCCGGGGCCGATATTGTCCGCGTCTCCGTGCCGACGATGGACGCCGCCGATGCCTTTGGCCGAATTCGCCAGCAGGTGACGGTACCGCTGGTTGCCGATATTCATTTTGATCACAAAATTGCTCTCAAAGTGGCCGATCTCGGTGTCGACTGCCTGCGTATTAACCCCGGTAATATTGGCCGCGACGATCGCGTGCGCGCGGTCGTCGAAAAAGCTCGAGACCTGAATATTCCCATTCGCATCGGTGTCAATGCGGGCTCCCTGGGCAAGGACCTAGAGCGTAAATACGGTGAGCCGAGCGCTGAGGCTATGGTCGAGTCGGCGCTGCGTCATATCGATATTCTCGATAAAATGAATTTTGATAATTTTAAGTTGAGCCTCAAGGCCTCCGATATTTTCATGACTCTGGCGGCCTATCGTCTGATTGCCGATCAGGTTGATTGCCCCCTGCATTTGGGTATTACCGAGGCCGGTGGCCTGCGCGCGGGCACGGTGAAGTCCGCGGTCGGCATTGGTGCGCTGCTGCTCGATGGTATTGGCGATACCCTGCGGGTCTCGCTGGCGGCAGACCCGATTGAAGAGATTAAAGTCGGCTGGGATCTGTTAAAAAGCCTGCGTTTGCGCAGCAAGGGCATTAATTTTATTGCCTGCCCCAGCTGTTCCCGGCAAAATTTTGATGTCATTAAAACCATGGAGGCCCTGGAGAGCAGGCTCGATGATATTCGCGAACCGATGGATGTGGCGGTCATTGGCTGCATCGTCAATGGCCCGGGTGAGGCCAAGGTGGCGGATATGGGTTTGACCGGGGGCTCGCCCAAAAGCCTGCTGTATATCGATGGTAAACCCTTTACCAAGATTGCCCCGGACAACCTGGTCGACGATCTGGAGCACGCCATTCGCACTAAAGCCGCAGAAAAAGCCGCTGCGCGGGAACAACTGATTGGCAGCGATCACGCTGTTACTGATTAAAGAGAGAGTTAGCAACTTGAGTAAAATACAGTCCCTGCGGGGCATGAGCGACTTGCTGCCGGAGCAATCGGCCCTTTGGCAATACCTCGAAGACAAAATCCTTAGCGTGTTACAAAGCTACGGCTACCGGGAAATTCGCTTCCCCATCCTTGAGAGCACCGAATTGTTTAAGCGCTCCATCGGCGAGGTCACCGACATCGTCGAAAAGGAAATGTATACCTTTGCCGACCGCAATGACGAGAGTATCACCCTGCGTCCGGAGGGCACCGCCGGTTGCGTGCGCGCTAGTGAACAAAACGGCCTGCTCTATAATCAAATACAACGCCTTTGGTATCGCGGCCCGATGTTTCGCTACGAGCGTCCGCAAAAGGGTCGCCTGCGCCAGTTTCACCAGTTCGGTGCCGAGGTCTTTGGTCTACAAGGGCCGGATATCGATGCCGAGCTCCTGACCATGACAGCCCGCTTGTGGCGTGAGCTGGGCATTAGCGAACACCTCACCCTACAATTGAATTCACTGGGTACGGCGGCGTGTCGGGCGACATTTCGCGAGGCTCTGGTGGTTTATTTGAGCGTTCATAAAGATCAGCTCGATGCCGATAGCCAACGTCGACTCGAGACCAATCCGCTGCGCATTCTCGACAGTAAAAGTCCGCAGACCCAGGAGATCCTCAGCGGGGCTCCAAAGCTCGATGATTTTCTCGATGAGGAATCCCAGGCCCATTTCGCGCAACTCTGTGCTTTGCTTGATGCGGCGGGGGTGGCCTACGAAATCAACCATAAACTGGTGCGTGGCCTCGACTATTACGGTAAAACCGTTTTTGAATGGGTTACCGATGCGCTGGGTGCTCAGGGCACGGTATGTGCCGGTGGCCGTTACGATGGCCTGGTCGAGCAGCTCGGCGGCAAGCCGACACCGGCAATTGGCTTCGGTCTCGGGGAGGAGCGTTTGGCCCTGTTACTTGACGCCGTGGGGGCTGTGCCTGATAGTGTCGGCCGGCACCTGGATGCCTACCTGGTTGCGGTCGGCGACGTGTCGACGGCAGTACTGTTGATGAGTGAAGAGTTGCGGACTCAATGCCCACAGCTGCGTTTACAGAACCATTGCGGAGGTGGCAGTTTCAAGAATCAGTTGAAAAAAGCCGATCGCAGCGGTGCCGATATCGCGTTGATTGTCGGTGAAGATGAGGCGCAGTCGGGCAGGCTAACAATAAAATATTTGCGCCAAAATAAAGATCAGGTAACAGTTTCCATCGACGAGGCCGTTGCCCTTTTAAATGAGGGGTAGCGTAACTCTACGGTGAGAGCCGGCGCTTTGAAACTGAGTAGTGTTGACTAAATTGAGGAGTTGCAGTTTTCATTGTAAGACTGCCGTCCCTAACTAATATAATGTAATGGAATTAAAACGTGGCTGAACATCTTACCGACGAACAACAACTCGAATCCCTGAAGCAGTGGTGGAAGGAAAACGGCCTGCAGTGGGTGCTGATTATTGCCCTCAGTGTGGCGGGCTGGTATGCCTGGCAACAGTGGCAGGGCAATAAAAAAGCGCGTACTGAAATGGGTTCGCTAATATATATCGAGATGATGGATATCGCCTCCCAGGCACCCCTCAGCGCACTGCTCGATGAGCAGCGTGAGGCCATGGTCGAGAAGTCGGAATCATTGAAAAAGGACTACGCCGGTAGCCAGTACGCCAATTATGCGGGTCTGTTATTGGCCAAACTGGCGGTGGCCGAAAAGCGCCTCGATGATGCGGCGCTAGAACTACAGGCCGTCATCGACAATACCCAGGGCGAGGAGCTGTCCCACATTGCACGTATGCGTCTGGCACGTCTGGAAATGGGCCGGAAGAACTACCCCGAAGCTTTAAGCCTACTCGAGGCTGAAACGCCGCCGGCCATCCTGGCCAATGTGGCGGAGTTACGCGGTGACATTCATTTGTTTGCCGGCAATCAGCTGGCGGCTCGGGCGGCCTATCAGGCGGCACTCGCAGCCATTGGCAGCGATGATCAGCGCCTCAAGGCCCTGATCGAGCTGAAGCTCAACCAGGTTTTGCCGGCCGCGATTGTCGTGCCCGGAGCGAGCGCAGGCGAGGCGAGTGCGACGATGGAAGGCGGCAATGGTGACGAATCATGATTCGCCTGTTGGCAGTACTCTGTTGCGTCACCTTGTTAAGTAGCTGTAGCTGGCTGGGTAGTGATGATAAGGGCGAGGCGAGTAGTCAGCCCGAAGCTGACGCGCAGGCAAGCTTTGATGATTCAGTTTTTGATGACGAAAAAGATGAGGCCGATAGCGAGCCAAAGGATCTTGGCGACATCGACGCCACGGTAAAAATCAAAAAAATCTGGCGTGAATCCATCGGCTCTAGCGACGATGTCTATCAGCAAACACTGCGCCCGTCAGTGGCGGATGGCAATGTTTATGCGGCCAGCAATAAGGGTCGGGTCAGCGCCTGGTCCGTGGCCAGTGGTGAGCTTCTGTGGCGCAGTGACCTCGATCTTCCCCTCTCGGGCGGTGTTGGTGTGGGTGGCGGTTTGGCCGCCGTTGGCACGCCAAAGGGTGAGCTGATTGCCCTCGATGCGGCCTCGGGTGAAGAGCGCTGGCGCGTTAACCTGAGTAGTGAAATTCTCTCCGCTCCCGTAGCACAGGGCGAACTCCTGGTGACGCAGACTCAGGACGGCAAGGTCTATGGTCTCTCTGTCGCCACTGGTGAAGAGCTTTGGCGTTATACCGTTGAGGTCCCGGTTTTGACCCTCAGGGGCACGGCGACAGCTCTGGTGACAGAGCGCATGGTGATTACCGGATTCGCCAATGGCAAACTGGTTGCACTGAATACGGCCACGGGTGCCCTGCTCTGGGAGGCGAAGCTGGCCACTGCCGAGGGTAAAACCGAACTCGAAAAAATGATCGATGTGAATAGCCCGGTGATGGGTGGTGGCGTGATCTATGCCACCAGCTATCAGGGGCGCGCAGGGGCCTTTAGTCTCGGCACGGGCCGAGAACTGTGGGCGCAAGCAAGCTCCAGCTACCACCCACCGGCCTTTGGCTCGGGTCGTCTCTTTGTTGCCGACACCGATGATAAGGTGCTGCGTTTAAGATCTTCGGGTGGACGGGCGGAGTGGAGCAACACCGATTTTCTGCGCCGTAAGCTGACGCCGCCCCTGGTGGTGGGTAGCTATGTGCTAGTGGCGGATGGTGAGGGCTTTTTACACGCACTGTCCCAGACCGATGGCTCCGTCGCGGGTCGCGTAAAAGTCGATGGCGATGGCGTATCGGTGGCGATGGCGACCGATGGGGAGCTGATCTTTGTTCAGGACAATGACGGCGACCTCACCGCTTATCAAATCATTGCCGAATAAGCCTCAAGTAGAGCACGGCAATTTTAGCTTGCCGTAATGTGCGTGCATTTCGTGTAAAATACACCCTGTTAAGTCAGAATCAGAGCCCGGATTAGACAGTTCGGGCTTCTTCTATTGTTTCTGATCCCTTTGATCCCTTTTGATTTCTCTGATATCCACGGCCTATGTTACCTGTAATTGCTCTTGTCGGACGTCCCAATGTGGGCAAGTCCACCCTGTTTAATCGACTCACCCGCAGCCGGGATGCCCTGGTGGCCAACTACTCCGGTCTGACACGCGATCGCAAGTTCGGCGAGGGGGTGATCGACGAGCAGCGCTATATGGTGGTCGATACCGGCGGTATTACCGGCGAAGAAGAGGGCATCGATTCGGCCATGGCGCGTCAGTCAGAGTTGGCGATGGAAGAGGCCGACCTGATCTTCTTCATCGTCGACGCCCGCGCCGGATTAACCCCGGTGGATGAGGCGATTGCCCGCCGCCTGCGGCAAAAAGAACTGCCGGTGTTGCTGGTGGTGAATAAAATTGACGGTGTCGATCCCGATGTCGCCCTGGCGGATTTCTATCGTTTGGGCATTGGCGAGGTACACCCGACCACGGCGACCCACGGTCGCGGTGTGAAAACCCTAATGGCCAAAGCCCTCGACCGCTTTCCCAAAAATGCCGAGGGCAATAATAAATTAGCCTCCGGCATTAAGATGGCCGTGGTGGGTCGCCCCAATGTCGGTAAATCGACACTGGTGAATCGCCTGCTCGGCGAGCAACGCGTCGTGGTCTACGACGAGCCGGGTACCACCCGCGACAGTATTTATATCGAGTACGAACGCAATGGCAAGCAATACACGCTGATCGACACGGCCGGTGTACGGCGTCGTAAAAACGTTTCATTAACGGTGGAAAAATTCTCCATCGTTAAAACCCTGCAGGCGATTGACGACGCCAATGTGGTGATTTTACTCATCGACGCCCACGAAGGCCTGGTTGAGCAGGA
>MAAC01009901.1_pt1 | contig 29749 bp, 24 predicted proteins | sample 1115981 | NCBI WGS metagenome assembly MAAC01 (sample SAMN04961126, study PRJNA320927) | seawater metagenome | isolation source: sample BD02T64 sea water enriched with oil for 64 days | place: USA:Gulf of Mexico | collected 2013-07-27
ACACCGAAGACGGCACCTTTTGTTTTGCCGACGGCATGGCCAAGTTGGTGCCCCTGCCCTTTATCAACAACAACGAAGTGCCCGATGAGAAATACCCCTACTGGCTCAACACCGGTCGCCTGGTCGAGCACTTCCACACCCGTACCAAGACCGGCAAGCTTGGTAACAACAACAAGTATAGCCCCATCCCCTTTATGGAGATTAATCCCGATGCCGCCCGCGAACTGGGCATAACCCATCAGGATTATGTGCGCTGCGTGTCCCGCCGAGGTGACGCCATCGTTATGGCGATGTGCACCCAGCGGGTGCCGAAAGATATGGTGTTTATCCCCTTCCACTTTTTTGACTGCGTCAACCGCCTGACTCTCGGCTTGCTCGACCCCTATTCGCGCCAGCCCGCCTACAAGCAGTCGGCGGTGACGATAGAGGTGATTGACGACCAGGAAGCGGCCGCACAAATGAGCCGCGAGCGCCGAGCCTTTTAAGGCTGCCACTCCGCCATAGCCCCCATTGCAATGATCAACTTTAAGGCCCGATACCCGATATGTTAGATGTACGCAGCGACGAACCGGAATACAGCTTCCTTTGGGATAAAGAAACCAAGGCTGTCAACCAGCACGGCAATCTCATTGACCTGGTCAATGAAGACAGTGAGCTGCATTGCCAAAGCCTGAATATCAACAACGACCCCGGTATTGGCGACAACCCCAATCGCTACAAGCAGCACGGCTTCTTCCTCAATGCCGACAACTGCATTGGCTGCCACGCCTGCGAAGCGGCCTGTAGCGAGAAAAATGACAACCCCGCTCATATCGCCTTCCGCTCGGTGGGCTTTGTCGAGGGTGGCACCTACCCCGACTATCAGCGCATCAACATCTCCATGGCCTGTAACCACTGCGACGACCCGGTGTGTTTGAAAGGTTGCCCCACCCGCGCCTACACCAAGTACGCCGAGTACGGCGCGGTGCTGCAAGATCCTGATATTTGCTTTGGCTGTGGCTATTGCACCTGGGTTTGCCCCTACAACGCGCCTCAGCTTGACCCGGTGAAAGGTGAAGTCAGCAAGTGCAATATGTGTGTCGACCGTTTGGAAGTCGGCCTCAAGCCCGCCTGCGTATCCGCTTGCCTGGGCAACGCCCTGGACTTTGGTGTGGTTGAGAACATTCCCGAGAATCGCATCGAGGCGAAGACGTCGATTCCCGGCTTCCCCACCACCGACATCACACAGCCCAACATCCGCTTTCAGCAAACCCGTTCGACCCAGCGGGAAATGACGCGCACCGACTCCATGCCGCTGAAATATCACAAGGACGATAGCGTCGGCATCTTCAAACCCAAGGTTGATAAAAAGCACGGTGAAAAGAAACACTGGAACTGGCGCAAGCTACTGACCTCCCACGAGAGCGCCCACGTGATCTTCACCCTCAGCACCCAGGCGGTACTCGGTGCCTTTTTGATTGTTGTCACCGCGGGCCTCATTAACCTCGAGGCTCTGGCCGCCCTCAACAACGCTGCCGTGAAGCTGCCCCTGCTCGGCATTATGTTTGTGATGCTCACCTACGGTCTGTTCAAACTCAATATGCACCTGGGCAAACCCCACCGCTTTTATCGCGGCTTTAACAATCTGCGACTATCGCCCCTCAGCCGGGAGATCGCCGGGGTCTCCGGGTTTTATACCTTCCTGATGGCCTATGGTTTTTTCTCGATCTTCGACAATACCCTGTTCAACTTGCTAGCCAATGCCTCGGGGGTACTCGGCGCCATTAGTGGCTTAATTGGCCTCTATTACATGTACAAAATTTACCGTATTAAGGCCCGTCCCTTTTGGGATCACTGGCAAACCGGTAGTGCCTTCTTCGGTAATACCCTCAGCTACGGTGCCCTGCTGACCGGTCTTATCAGCCTACCCCTGCTCAGCGCGGAGCAATCCCTGCTGACACTCGCCGCCCCCCTGATGACCCTGATTGCCCTCGGCCTGGCACTTGAGCTCGTCGGCCACCTGGTGCACAGTCGTGCCATGGCTAGTCTCGAAAACGAAGGTGCCGCCTCCTGGTATTTGCAGACCACCCGCTACGGTAAGGCCTGGATCACCCGCAATGTACTGCTCGGCTTGAGCTTTACCTGTGCTTTGCTGATGATGGCTACTAACCCGAGTGGCACCAGCGCCATTATCTGCTGGTCAGTATTGGCCCTGCTGATGATTAGTGCCGGCGCCATTAGCCGCTCGCTGTTTTTTGTCTTGGTCATACCCACCACCATGCCCGGTGCCTTCTTCTGGAAGAACCAGGCCTTTGAAGAACACGCCCGGGAATCGGGACTGGTCGACATGGAACAGGTCGGCGTGGTGCGCGAACTGCACGGTAAGTTCAAGCTCGATGAGTTGCTTGAGACGATTCGCACCACCAGCCCCAGCACCCTGTTCAAACACATTAAGGATATTGTGGTTTGGAAAAAGATCGGTTAGTTGCCCCTTTAATCGCTGTCGAAATCAGTGCAGAACATTTAAAGCCGCGCCTGCTGCGCCTGCAAGATTGCATGGAAAGCGGGCTCATCGAACGGGAGACAGCCTCGCGTTTAACCCTGCTCGGGGCCTTGAGTGGTGAGCACACCCTACTGATTGGCCCACCCGGCACGGCAAAAAGTGTCCTCGCCCGCCGCCTGCATTTAGCCTTTGAACCCGGCCATTATTTCGAGCGGCTGTTAACGCGCTTTTCGGTGCCGGAAGAACTGTTCGGCCCGCTGTCGATTAAAGCCCTTGAAAATGACAGCTACCAGCGCCTCACCGAGCGCTACCTGCCCACCGCCAACATTGCCTTTCTTGACGAAGTATTTAAGGCCAATAGCGCCATCCTCAATACCCTGCTGACCCTGCTTAACGAGGGTGAGTTTGACAACGGCGACAGCCGCGTCAAGGTGCCGCTGATCTCCGTCGTCGGCGCCAGTAATGAGCTGCCCGAAGACGATGAACTGCAAGCCCTCTACGACCGTTTTATCTGTCGCTACAAGGTACAGGCCGTGGCGGATGACAACTTCGTCGCCCTGCTTGAGCTCGATGAGCAGAGTGTCGAACCCCACGCCAGTGATCGCCTAAGTCACGCCGAAGTCGATGCCATACAAAGCAGTGCTCGAGCCGTGCCGCTGTCTGACGAGGCCCTGTCGTTGCTAAAGGCGCTGCGCCCCTATCTGGCCGCACAAAATATTGAGGTCTCCGATCGACGCTGGCGCAAAGTGGTAAAACTCCTCAAGGTTGCCGCCTACACCAACGGCCAGTCAGCGGTTTCACTGTGGGATTGCTGTCTGCTGCAGCACTGTCTGTGGAATACGCCGGCCGAGCAGGACATTATTACGCCCTGGTTGAGCAGCCAAATCGGGGCTGGCAGTGGCTTCAAAACAGAACGCCTTGAGAAACTCATTGCCACCTGGGAAAACACCCTGCAGGCCGATCAAAATAGCCAGAGCCAAATCACTAACGCCAGTAATGAGCTCCTGTATCTGAGCCGCGACGGCCAACAAACGACGCAGATGAGTGAGCAGGAATGGGCGCGCCGCGACGGCTTGGCCCTGTATTTATCGCCCCCCGATCAGACGGATCGCAGTAATGACAATCAGGGGTATACCGAACGAGAGCTGACGGAGAACTTTTTTGATCAGCACTATCAGCAGTGCCATATCGACGGCCGCTGGCAGCATATTGACCAGTACCTTGCCCACCCCGGCAATCGTTTAATTCACCACCACAAAAACCTGCCCTGCATGGAGCCCACCGTGCACCCCGAGAGTTTTATTCAGGGGCGGCTCAAAGAAAACAAAAAGCTGGCCAGCGATATTGAAGCCCTGCGCCAAAGTGTAGAACAGGGCTATGCTGAGATTGACCAGGCACTAGGGCACCATCTGTGGATTACCACCTGTTTTGTTGCCAGCGCCAAACAGACCCTCAGTGACAACTTACAGAGAGTGTCGGCCTTTGAGAGCCGTCTGCAAGCCGTGATCAGCGCCTACCAGAGCATGGCCGGTCAGCAGAACCTGCCTGAGACCCTGGCCAGTCGCAGCAACAAGATAGCCTAAGCGGGCAAGCCCGAAGATGAACCTGGGCCTGCTTGAAGAAGAGTTTTCTGCCCTCGACACCCTGCCCGACGCACTTTACGCGCTCATCATCACCCATACCCACGGCCCCTTGCTGTGCCGGGCACGGGGCATCATGCAGTGGCGTGAAAAACTCCTCGACGGCCTATTACCTGAAATGGATGACTTATGTTGGCCAGAGGAGGCCGTGCGCAAAACACTCTTAATGCGGGTTGAAACCCTGGAGCTTCCCCGTTTTTGCCAGGGCCAGGAGAGCTTGACCGACAGTGTGCTGCAGGATATTTGCGAGGGTGTCAGTAGCGCCGAAGACTACCTGGCGAAAACCGCCAATAAATTTAATGACACATTAGCCCAACGGCAAAACATTAAAGACAAAGATTCCTCCTTCCGCGATGAGGAGGGCATCGCCGATCATGTACAAAGCCAGGGTTCAGGTTCTCAGTCTCAAGCCAATAATGTTGCATCGACAGGTAAGCAAGAGCCGGGTAAAACCTCGACTAAGGCCAGGCAACAAGCATCCCCTGGCAATACCAGAGGTGCCGGCAAGGGCTCGGCCCCTGAAAAGCAGGCCCCTGACAGCACTGCCAATAGCGCTTTAACTCACACGACGAACAAGACAAGTTATGGGCTAGTAGAGAGTAGCGCCCCCGGTGAGGAAACGCTCGACAAACTTCAAGAGTACTGGCAAAGCCTGAGCGACAACTGGCAAGCACTGAGTGCTATTGATCGGCAGATAGATCGGCAAAGTAAGGTAGCAACACTCAGTACGTCGACACCCGCCAAGAAGCAAAGCCTGCCCGGTAGAGGCTGGGATTTAAGCACAGGGCTGCTCAGCTCCCAGGGCTGGCGCGATATTATTCGCTACCGTCAGCGCATCGAAGCGCTACCCGAATTAATCCACTTTATTGATGCCATTGGCCGTGACAACAACATCGCTGGTAGCGACAGACTCGCGACTGTCGGCAACAGGGCCAAAAACCGGAGCCCATCGACAGAACGAGGCAAGGGCCAAGGCCAGCCAAAAACTCCGCGCAAGGCCCCCGAGTTGGATGGCATCGAGCGGGGCGACGATATCAATCGCATGCTACCTTCGGAGCTGGCTCTGCTTTGCCATCCGGTTTTGAAAACCCTGTGGCACGCCAAACGCGCCGAGCGCCTGCTACTGCTCTACCAACACCAGGGCAAGCGTGAACGCGGACAAAAAGACGCGGGGACGGCTGAAAGACGAGTCGCACTGGATGAACGCGGTAGTCGAGGACAATCCAGCCTCGGGCGCGGCCCCATTATTATCTGCCTCGACACCTCCGGCTCCATGCATGGCGAGCCGGAGCATATCGCCAAAGCCGCCGTACTCGAAGCCCTTAAAATAGCCCATCGCGAACAACGGGCTTGCCACCTCTTCGCCTTTAGCGGCGCCCAGCAAAGCACCTTTCACCGACTCGATTTACGCCGCGGCGGGCTTATCGAGCTGCTCAAGTTTTTACAGTTTTCGTTTCATGGCGGTACCGATTTCCCCCAGGTGCTCAAGTTGGCACTGGAACAGCAAACGCAGAAAGGCTGGGGAAAAGCCGATATTTTACTCGTCACGGACGGACGCTTCCCCCTTGAACAGAAGACGCTCACAGAAATAGCGCACTATAAGAAAATCAGGCAATTAAGAGTCTTCGGTATTTTAACCGGCAATTGGCAATTGAGGGGGCTACAGGCCTTTTGTGATGACACGCTGCAGCTACGTTACTCGCCATAAAAAGCACTTCATTAATGCACGACGCCCCTATCCTTCGCCGCAAATACTTTTAAGGGGATGACCTCCATCGCGGTATTATAACCCTGTAAAAACAACTGCTCCTTGTCCCCATCGCTAAGATTAAATTCAACGGGGGATATGGCACCGGTATTCACAACAACGGTGTGATCCCAGAATTTATCGTTAATATACTCGCGGGAAATGGTGTTCATAAAGGTGCGAATCAGCAGGGTTAAATAGCTTTTCAGGGGGAACAAACCCTCGACAGACACATTGTTGGACAACTCGACACTGCGCATGCGGAAACAGATAACGGGCGTGCCACAACCCGACCAGTCGCGATGCAAGGCATCTTCCGCGAGAATGCTGCCATCCACCAATATATGCTTATTATATTGATTAAAGGTAAACAGCAGAGGAATGGACATGGAGTAGCGCACGGCCTTCGATACTTTAAGATCAGGCGTCAGGGTTTTATTAAAAATAACCGGACTACCCGTCATCACATCCGTGGCGACAATATGTAGATTTCGCGACAGGTCTTTAAAACGACGCCCATCCAGCAAGCCCTCTACCCACTGCTCGAAAGCAGCCCCTGTGCTCAAGCCCCCGGCCTTTAACAACTGAACAATGGAATAACCCTTAAATTTTGAGAAATTGGTTTTCAGGGCCAGCTGTTTAATTTCCGGCAAAGAAAATCCAGCCGCATACAGTGCGCCAATAATACTGCCACCGGAGACACCCACCAGGTGATCAAACTTGACGCCCAGTGTCTCCAGGGCATGGAGAATACCGATGTGCGCCGAGAGCCGAGTGCCGCCCCCGGCAAAAATAGGGACGAAATCACTACTCTGTTCCTGAGCCATAAAACCCTCTTCAAGAGTTGGGTAAACTAATGCTCTTTAATATCTGCAAACGCGGCCAACAAATGCTCTACTCGATGATCCCAGCTATTATTCTTTGCATAAGCAAGGATCTCTTCTCTCTGCCAATTATGCTTTAAAGCAGAAACAATTGCCGCCTGTAGGGCTTCGGAATGACCAAAGGGCACTATCGTGCCTAGCCCTTTATGGCAAACCACTTCGGGATTGCCGCCCACGTCACTGGTCACAACCGGAAGGCCACAGGCCATGGCCTCTAAAAACACATTGGCCCAGCCTTCGTTAGCCGTTGGCAGCACAAAAATGTCTGCAGCCGAGAGCGGCCAACGTAGCTCATCCGGTGCAACGGCACCGGTAAATAGTACTCGTTCAGCCACGCCCAGTTCCTTCGCCTGAGCTGCCAGACGCTCACTCCAATCACCCTCTGCACACGGGCCGCCTACTACAACGTAGTACAAGCGAGGGAATGCTTCCAGCAGGGCTGGCATCAATTCGATCACGCGATGAAAGCCCTTGCGTTCTACCAGACCACCGACGGTCACCAGAACCTGTGCATCGGCAGGCAGAGCCAGGCGGTCGCGAGCATCATGCTTACTTTGTGGAAAAAAACGTTGCGTGTCGACGCCGTTCCCCACGACTTGTATCTTGTCGGCATCAGCACCGAAAGCGACAACATGGCGTTTCAGTGAATCTGCTACGGAAAAAACACGGGCCGCTCTGCTTAAGGCAAGTAAAACCTTACTGCGTTTCAGTGGCTCTTTACAGTGGGGGACTTCGGTACCACGCATGGTGATCGTGACGGGAACAGCCAGCCAGCGCCCCAATAAAGTTGCTGCATAGCCATCGGGCCAGGCGAAGTGTGAGTCGATTAATGTGAATTTAAAGCTGCGCTTTAAACGCAGTAGAAGAAAAAAACTGCACAGCGCCATCGACAAACCATCAAGACGGCGTAATAAGCCAGGAACAGCAAAAAATCGTGGGTGGTAGACCTGCACCCCTTGTTGCTCTTCCAATTTTGGCGGCTGTGGGCGATAACCCGGTTTGAAATAACGAATCAAACCTTGAAAAGGAAACCACGGCACGGGTGATACCACGACCAGGGGAATATGTTTGCCAACGCGAAACATACGTTCACGAATAAACAGGCCGGCCCCCGGCTGCACCTTGCTGGGAAAGAGGGACGAAAATACCAGCAGTTTTGCTGTGTGCTCAGCCACCCTCTAATTACCCGACACTAACCCGGGATAAACCGACTGATAGTTGGCCACGCTTACCTGCCAGTTACGCTCTGTCTCAACATATTCACGGCCAGCTCGTTTCAAGGCGGGCCAATTTAATTCTGTCGATAATAGCCCAACAACAGTTTCTGCAAGGTCTTCAGCATCGCCTGCTTTGAATAGACAACCGTTCTCACGATCACGGATTAATTCTTTGTGCCCACCAACATCGGAGGCAACAACCAGGCGACCTTGCGCCATCGCTTCGAGAGGTTTTAATGGCGTCACCAGCTCAGTCAAACGCATAGCCAGTCGAGGATATACAAAAATATCCACTTGATTGTAATAAGCCTGTACCTGGTCGTGGGGCACTCGCCCGGTAAAGATAACCTCCTGCTCTAGGCCAAGCTCTTGTACCTTTCTTTTTATCAAGGCTTCCTGCGGCCCACCGCCCACTAACAACAAGCGGATATCAGCTGAATACTGCAACATCTTTGGCACGGCATCGAGCAGTAATGGCAGCCCTTCGTAAGCGTAAAAGGAACCGATAAAGCCCAATACCTTTTTATCCTCAAGACCCAGTTCTTTGCGCAAAGCTGGATCTGCCTTAAGGCCAAAACTAAAGCGCTCAATATCCACAGCATTGGCGATAACTGTCACTTTTTTAGCCGCAATACCTCGACTAATAATGTCATTGCGCAAACCCTGGCAGATGGTGGTGACCGCATCGGCATGGCGAAACACATAGCTCTCCATGGCCTTAGTCAATCGATAGCGCAGCCCACCCTCATTGCTAGTACCATGATCAACCGCAGCATCTTCCCAAAAGGCACGGCATTCATAGACCACGGGGATATTATTACGACGCCCTGCCCTGACCGCTGCTAAACCATTGAGTGCCGGAGAATGGGCATGAAGCACATCAGGCTTTACTTCCTTGATCACCTGGTCAATACGCTTTTCGAGACTGCGAACAATGGCCAACTGCTTAAGAAAAGGGAGTTTCGATAAAAGCCCCATTTTTTCTCGGGTACGATAAAACTCAAAACCATCGACCTCTTCAACATCACAAGTCGCCCCTTGATGTTTGGCCGATGTCAGATGGTAAGTTTCCCAGCCCATCGCCCGCTGTTGCTCTAAAATAGCACGCGTTCGAAAAGTGTAGCCACTGTGTAAAGGGATGGAGTGATCGAGAATGTGAAGGATTTTCATTACGATAGTGGGCTCAGGCTAGAGTTGTTTCAGACTTTCATTAAACATCAGCAGTGACCACAAGGCTGCACTGTTGTCCCGCTGCCCGGATTGATGCTGACTATATAATTGTTCAAGATACTTATTATCAAACATTCCGGTTTCTGACAGCCCACCATCGAACAAGCTCGTACGTAGCTTCTCCTTTAATGGCCCGCGGAACCACTGCGCCAATGGCACGGCAAAGCCCATTTTATCGCGATAAAGAATGTTATTGCTGAGATGGGGTTCGAGAGAGGACTTGAAGATCGCCTTACCCTGCTGACCTTTCAGCTTCATCTGAGAAGGCAGACCAGACACCCATTCAACAAATTTATGATCGAGAAGGGGGACGCGTACTTCAAGGGAGTGAGCCATGCTGGCGCGGTCGACCTTGGTGAGAATATCACCGGTCAGATAGGTTTTCATATCAATGTATTGTACGACTGACAGAGGGTCATCGGTCGGCGCTTTTGCGGCGTAATCATGGAAGACTTCAGAGGCCTTATAACCCTGCAACTCTCTTTTAAAGGAGTCGCTAAAAAGTTGCTCGCGCTGTTCGTCAATAAGAATAGAAAAATTATGAAAATAACCTTCCACAGGGTTTCTGGCCATTGACTGGAAAGTGGTTTTAGCGCGAAAAACTCGAGGTGCCCAGCCGAGTTTAGGATACAGCTTCCCGGCCAAACCAAAGAGAGGTTGGCGAATCGAACCTGGAATAAGGCCGCGCAGTTTTTCTTCGTTCATATGCCAACGGTATCGTCGATAACCAGCAAAATGCTCATCCCCCCCATCGCCAGAGAGAGCGACGGTAACCCGCTGCTTGGCCAGCTGACAAACTCGGTAAGTTGGCAGCGCAGAGCTATCGGCAAAGGGCTCGTCGTAAAGCCCTGCCAGCTCATCAATTAAATCAAAGTCATTGGGGTCGACAATGTTGACATGATGCTCAGTCTTGAATTGTTCGGCAACCTCCTGGGCGTAGAGCGACTCGTCATAGCCTTTAACATCGAAACCAATGGAGCAGGTATTCACCGGCTTGTCTTGTAAACCGGCCATCATTGCCACCACGGCGCTGGAGTCAACACCGCCGGATAAAAATGCCCCGAGGGGGACTTCGGAAACCATGCGTATATCCACCGCTTCTCGTAGTCGATGAATTAATTCTTCTTCTAAATCCTTTTCTGAACTGTAGGCAACTGGCGTAAAAGGAATATCCCAGTATTCATTAGAGCGTAATTCACTCTGTCCCTGTTTAACGGTGAGGGTATGCCCGGGGTCGAGCTTATAGACATCTTGGTAAATCGTTTTTGGTTCAGGGATATAACCGAGGGAAAAATAATCCTCCACCGCCTGTGGGTTCATTTTCTTCGGTAGTTCGGGATGACATTTAAGGACTTTGAGTTCCGAACCAAAAATAAATTGCCCGTCGGGTAACAAAGAATAAAACAGGGGTTTAATACCGAGACGATCGCGCGCCAGAAACAAGCTGCGTTGTTTTCTGTCCCAGATAGCAAAGGCAAACATACCTCTGAATTTTTCAACACAGGCCTCACCCCAGGCGCTCCAGCCATGGACGATGACCTCGGTATCACAATGACTTTGAAAAATATAACCTTCAGCTTCGAGCTCTTTTCTCAAAGCAGGGAAGTTATAAATCTCACCGTTGAAAACCACACAAACACTTTGATCCTGGTTAAACATTGGCTGCTGACCAGAGGACAGGTCGATAATCGATAAGCGCCGATGAGCGAGACCTAATCCCGGCTCCAAATGTTGTCCGCCTTCATCCGGCCCTCGATGAAACTGTGACTGATTCATCCGACCCAGCAGGTCTTGATCAATAACGCGCTGTCCTTGGGTGTCCAATATTCCTGCAATGCCACACATTATTTAACTAAACGCTCCCGCTGGTAGACTGTTTATCGTTCACTGTTTCAATATTGACTGGCCTTTGTTGCACTCGGCCCAACAACTGATCGTACACCCCAAGATACTCCTCGACAGTGCGATTCCAGTCAAAATTTTTCTGGACTTTATTTAAGCTTCTTTCACCATAAAGGGCCAGGTTTTGAGGCTCTTCAAGCAGGGCTTTCAAGCTATGCACTAAAGCCTGAGGATCAGCAACAGGCACCAGGCAACCATTAACCCCCTCTTCAATTAATTCTGGATTACCACCCACTCGCGTCGCAACCAGCGGTAAGCCCGTCGCCATGGCTTCGAGCAAGGTATTAGAAATTCCCTCCCCCAGAGAGGGCAAGACAAAAATATCCATCAGGCGCAGTAACTCAGGGATATCCTCTCTGTCACCGGGCATCCAGATATATTCACTGAGGCCCAGCTCAGTAATTTTATCGTAGAGTGTTTGATACATTGGTCCATCACCAACAATCAGCAAACGCAGTCGCCTATTTTCCAGAGGGCCCTTTATCAACTGGTGAAAAGCCTGAATCAAGGTCAGTTGATCTTTCACTTCGGCAAGACGACCCACCGTGCCAACAATCTGGATATCATCCGCTAGAAAACCAGCCGGAGTAGCTACATTTGCCGGCCCTGGAGAAAACGTTTGCTGATCAACTCCATTGTAAATCTGCCTTACCTTTGCAGCCGGTACCTTAACAACCTCAATCAGCCATTGCTCTAAATCTTGACTCACTGCTATATAGCGATGGACAAGAAAACGAAGGGCTCTGCGCAACACGTTATATTTTTTATTCGAGCCATCAATGTCGTGAATATCTCGACCGTGCTCGCCGTGAACACGCTTTACACCGGGTATTAAAGCGGCCATCACCTGCATTTCAAGCGCCGCTAAATTGCGCGTGTGCACAATAGCCGGGCGCAAGCTCAATAGAGTTCGCCACAAGCGCCAGTACACAGCCAGATCATGACCGGGACGCTTGTGCAGGGAGATGAGGTCAACATTCGCGGCGGTAATACGGTTTTCAAAACCCTCGGCACGGGTTAGACAGATAATCACATGACGATAGCGTTCGGGTGCCGCCCGATTAATAATATTCACCAAGCCGTTTTCCAGCCCCCCCGTACCCAACGCGTAAATCACATGGGCGACTAGTGGAGGAGCCTGCTTAACAGGGGGAGTAGATTTCTCACTCAAGCTCAGTGCCTGCTAGCCCAATACCCACAACACGGTCGAATTGGCTTTCCAGAGCTGGAAGCATGGTATTAATAAAATCCTGCAAAGTCTCATAAGGCATGCTCGCCTCATCGATAATACGCGTGGTGACGGTAATATAGACACCATCGCGCCGCCCGAAACTTAACTTTGCTAAGCCACCCAGTAATTTACCAATGTAAGGGTTGGCCGTATATTTGTCACCGATACGATACCAACGCAGAGTTAACAAGTCAGTTCTACCCTCTTTAATACGGGCCTGATCAACTTCTATAGAATCGCCCGCAAGATCTAAGCTCACATTTGCTCGCCCAACAATGCGCCAATCAGGGGACTTTTGTACAACAAATACATTCTGGCTATTAATCAACTCTTTGTTTTGACTCTGGGTTAAAAACTGGCCCGCATAAACACTCACAACAATGCCATCGCGGCTATAAAACTGAGTCAGTTCACTATCGGCACCTTTCACAACGGGGTGCCACTGCCAAGCCTCACTGTTAGTGACAACCCAGCCGTCGCGACCTTGCGGTGCTTCAAGTGGCGCCATTTCCGCAGGCGTTTGCTGATTTTCAATGAGGTAGGCACCGAAAGGCCAAACACAAGCCAGCAGCAGTACCACGAGAACCGGTGTATAGGGTCTTACTGGTGCAATGGGGCCTGAAGTTTTATCTTGCGCTGTCGCCGATGCCATCTTGGCGTCAGAGTCACGCCAAATGGAACCCACTGCAAAGAGGACAAACATCACCAGACCAAAAAATACCCAGCCGTAAATCAGGTGATCGACGCCAGTAGCCAATTTCATGCTGCTGAGATGGCCGATCATCACAATCATATAAGCCCGCAGTCCGTTGGCAATCACCGGCACGACAAAAGATGCCGCAATAAAAAGCCCTCTTTTGGTCAGGCTCTGGTAGCTAAGATAAGCAAACAGGCAACCCAGGGTCACAGAGGCAATCAAATAGCGAACACCACTACAGCCCTCAACAACCGACCAGTTACCACTGGGTAATGTAAAGAACAGGCCCTCTCTATAAACAGGAATGCCCGTTAACTTCAGCATGCCTACGGTAAAGTCAGCGGTAAATTCCATCAGTACAGGAATAAGCCCCTCACCCACCGGCACGGCTAAAAACAAAAAGGCGAGAGGGAAGGCAATCGCCCATACTATCGATGTACCCAAAATAACCCACAGCCCACTGACCAGGATGCCAATCAGTGCAATTTGCTGCACCACAGCGGCATCCATGACCTGACCAAAAAGCCACAGGAAGCCGAATATAAATAAAGGTATCAAGGCCAGATACTGGGGAGCGGGTATCAATCGAGCCAGCTCTTGCCGTTTTTCCCAAACAAGCCAAATAACAATCGGGGCAATCAAAAAACCGTGGGTAAAGGTCTCTGAACGCCACCATATCGAAACCATTGACTCGACTGTTTGATAAAAAACCAGTGTGATAGCAATACAATAGCCTGCCGCAACCAACACATAGCGTTTATCGAAGTGATCTTTTTCGTTATCTATTAAATTGTTCGAATCATTCATATCTGTCATGTTTTAAACGTTACGCTAATGACTGCTCAAGCAACTCACCAACGACCGGCAAATTGTTTCCCCAACTAAAATCTTGCATCACTCGGTGTCGGGCAGAAGACCCAAGGGTTTCATAATCGCGTGCTAGTACACCTTCTATATAACGGGCGTAGTCACTTGTTTGACCGGCGACTAATACATCCCCCCCATGAATAGCTTTAATCCCCTCAATACCTGCCTCGCTAACAATAACAGGGCGGGCCATCGCCATCGCCTCAAGCACTTTATTTTGAATCCCTCGAGCGATACGCATCGGTGCAATGGCTGCAGTGGCGTGGGCCAGGTAGGGGCGAACATCCTCCACTCGACCGGTTACAACGACCCCTGGCAAGTCAGCCAACTTACGCACCTGAGCAGCAGGATTACTACCAACAATATAAAATCGAGCCTGCGGATTACTCGCCAAAACTGCGGGAAAAACCTCTCGAGAAAACCAGTTTACTGCATCAATATTCGGCCAGTAGTCCATTGCCCCAGTAAAGACCAGTGCATGTTCATTACCTTCGTAGGGCGAGTGGAAATTGAGTTGTGGGCAAAAGTACTCTGTATCAACACCATTACTATAGCTTCCCACACAGGAAGCCAAATCAGGTGCCAATTCTTTAAATTTGTCCGCTTCGGCTGTTGAAACAAATAAGCTGTGATTAAAGCTTTCGGCCACATGGCGCTCAAACTTAAGTAGGCATTTTGCTTCACGCTGATAAACCCAGCTCATGGGAAGGGTTTTCTGCAGTGAGTATTCGCGCCATTTTTCAGAATCGACATCAACCATATCGGCAATCCTTTTACTATCGCAGTACTTTTCACCAGTCACGTACTGGGCCATAACTGCCGAGTAAACGACCACCCTTTGTATATCGTTCTTGCCTTGTAACTGATTAACCCAGCGGCTCATTTCCCCACTCAAATAATAAGGGAGTGATAGCGCCTGGCCCTTGCACAAAGCCGACAAACTTTTTATCCGCGCAACTATTGGATTGAGCTTAACCAGATGCACCTCTTCACACAGCTCGGCAAGCTTATCGGCATAGCCCCAATCTTGCGGATCATCCACAAAGGCCCCGAGATACACGCGGTAGTGAACACTGAGATAACGCAGCAAATGGTAAGAGCGAATCTTGTCACCCTTGTTGGGAGGAAAGGGAATTCTGTGACACAGAAAGAGTAAAGGTGGTTTGGCTGATGCTTCTCCCGACACCAATTTCAACCCAGGCTTTTTGATAACATGGGCCCAATGAAATTGGCGACCGGTAAGGGCAGTTTCTTCCAGTTATTGACAAAAAACCGGTATTTCGGGTTTAAAGGGTTAATATCGGGCATCGCCTTTGATTTCACTAAAAAATACTCATACGACAAAGGTTCAGGCGTAAAGCCCCAATTCTTTTTGAAGCTATAGGGCCCTGTACCCTCTTTACTGCGACCATAATCAAAAATGCGAATGCCCTGTTCCCCTGAACGGCGCATCAGTTCCCAGTACATAAAGTCGTTGCCTTTTAAGGCTCGAGCCTGGGCAATGCTACCTCCGTAGTAGGGCAGTACTTGATCCTTGAAATAGAAGCTCATCACTCCCGCAATGTCCTGTCCCTGGTGAGTAATCATCAATACATCGCAATCTTTCTCAAAGACTTCACGTAATATTTGGAAATAATTAGCCGAAAAAACGGGGGTTCCCAAATTGCGGACACTCTCAGAGTAAATCCTGTACAAGCGCTGCCAACCCGGATCGGCCTCACCAACCAGACCCGCTTTAATACCTTTGCGCACCACCGCGCGTTGCTTGCGCGGGATCGCCTTCATGTTCACATCAGGGTCGACATCAATTTCTTTTCGAAAGGTTGCATAAAGATTTTTGGTGGGCCAGCCCTGCCCCGATGCCTGGGTATTCCTCATTTCCAGAGCATCGACGTTGAGTTGCTCAGCTAGTTCACAGGCCGCCTCACGCAAGGCAGCTCTCACCTCATCATTGTTGGCGATAATACCGCCGTAGACACAGAAGGGCAGCGATGCCAAGGTGTTACCAAATAACACACTTTTCACTTGAGCCAGGGGTAACAAGCCCTGTATTTCACCGTCCTGCTCAACATATAAATAATGTGTCCGGTGCCCAAAAGCACGTTCCAATACCGTTTTCCAGGCTGCACGATGAAAAAACGTAGCCTCCTGGCATTGCTCGACAAAGGCATCCCAGCGAGAAAAGCCAGCTTCACTTAAGCAACACACCTTAAGCCCCATTTGAGTTCCTTACACTGGTATTCATTGCTCTGTCCCTAAGAAGATTTCATCCATCCGTCCCCAACTGAAGTCATCAAGTAATTGATGTAAACGCGGGTGGGTTTTATGTAAATTAATATAATGACGGAAGCGAGTTTTGCGCCCCAGGTTTTCTATTCTGGGCTGATCTACATCAATTTCCCAGGGATGAAAATAAAAAATACAGGAGCGCTGCTCCTTCTCATTCACCTGCTTAAGTGCCCAACGTGTAAACGCATAAGGAAAAAACCGAAACCAGCCCCCACCCCCACAGTTAATATTACGGCGCATAACTGACACCGTACTGATGGGGATTTCAAGAATGCGGTCACTGGCCGCCCGAAAGGCAAAACGCGGTGCATCGGGCATGCCGTAATGGTCGTGACGAATGGGGACAATACTCGAACTGTATTCATAACCGGCTTCTGCCAGCACATCGAGCGCCCAAAGGTTTTCAGCCCCAATAGAGTAGCTCGCCGCTCGATAACCCTTGACCACTTGCCCTGAAATATCTTCTAACAGCGCCCGTGTCTTGCACACATCGTCCTTAAAGCAGTCTGGATTTTGAGACGATACGCGCCGATGATCCCAGCCATGACTCGCCAATTCATGACCATTTTCAACTATTTTTCGCACCATTTGCGGATGGCGCTCCGCGACCCAACCCAGCGTAAAGAAGGTCGCCTTTACTGATTTCTGATCAAAAAGCTGCAGGATTCGCTCAACATTAGCTTCGACTCGACAATCGAACTCGGCCCAGGTCGTTCTACAAATATGATTTTCGAAGGCTGACACTTGATAGTAGTCTTCTACGTCGACCGTCATCGCGTTGAGAATCGGCGCGGCAGTCACATTCAATTTACTGGTCATTGCTTCACCACACACTCGAGCTGCTCTTACTTCCATTTTCTGCCATAAAAGTAAGTCAATCTATGTTTTATACAGCCAGTTGCCAATAACTTCGGCAATGCGCTCTGCTGCCTTGCCATCCCAATATTCAGGCACACAACCTGCCTTGCCACCCGCTTGCATAATATCATCGAAACATGACTTAACTTTTTCTGGGTTCGATCCGACAACCGTATTAGTTCCCTCTGCCACAGTAATCGGCCGTTCAGTATTTTCACGCAGTGTTATGCAGGGCACGCCAAGGGCCGTTGTCTCCTCCTGAATACCGCCAGAATCTGTCAGTACCAGACGAGCATCTTTCATCAAGCCAAGCATATTGAGATAGGCCTGGGGGGGGATTAAGAACAGCTGACTAGCGGCCACCAGCTGATTTAAACCAGCATTCTCGATGCACTGTGTGGTTCTTGGATGTACTGGAAATAGCAGGGGTAAATGCTCAGCTAGGTCAACAAGCGTACGCAGCAAGCGCTCTAATACCACGGGATCGTCAACATTAGCGGGGCGATGCAGTGTCAGTAAGCCGTAACCTGAACTAGTGTCCATAGCACTCTGACAGCTACTTATTGTCTCTTCTGCAGAAACGGCATTACTGAGGTTATAGCGCAGAGTGTCAATCATCACATTACCGACAAAATGTACCTTATCGGCACTTATACCCTCACGAAGAAGATTTGCCTCAGCGCTGCGTTCCGTGGTGAGTAATAAGTCAGAAATTTGGTCCGTCAACACGCGATTGATTTCTTCCGGCATGCTGCGATCACCGCTGCGCAAGCCTGCCTCAACATGAATAACGGGCACGCCCTTTTTAACCGCTACCAGTGCGCAGGCAATCGTTGAATTCACATCACCGACGACCAGAATGGTATCGGGCTTTAGCTCATCCATCACCGGCTCAAAGCGCTTCATAATCTCGGCTGTCTGTACTGCGTGAGAACCCGAACCCACACCCAGGTCAACATCGGGTTCGGGAATATGAAGTTGGTCAAAGAAGGACTGCTTCATTGCCGCATCGTAATGCTGGCCAGTATGCAGTAGACGAACATTGAATACGTGCCGGCTGTTATTCAGCGCTCTGATGACTGGCGCTATCTTCATAAAGTTTGGTCTTGCACCAACAATACAAAGTATCTTTTTTTCTGCCGACTTAGACAACGTTTACACCTCCCTGGCAGATGAATTTAAAAATTAATTCTGTAATTTAAAATCACTCGATTCTCTTCATAGCCATCGTCAGGTAAATCAGAGTCTCTATCGGTATAGGTGTAACGTAAACTAATATTACTTTTACTACCAAGAGGCCGACTTAAGCCCATGTTAAAACGCCATGTTTCAAATTCTTCATCAAGCTCATTTTCCTGGTTTTCCCAATCGACACTCGCATCAAAACTTAACTTGCTAGTGAGGCTTCGCGACAGGGCAAGACTGGAAGAAATAAACACCACCTCCTCCCTTGAGCTTTGGGGTTCCTGCACTGAATGATCCCCACTCCAGGTTAATGTCGTGCGCTTACCCTGTCGAGACCAGGAAAAGGAAATTCTTTCGTCAACAATTTGACCGTCATCGGGAAAAACAAAAACAGGATCACCCGTTAGTGGATCAATAGGATTACCAAAAGGGTCTTCATCAAAAATACCTTGCTCGCTGCGTAGTGTACGGGCGTCCGTTAGCTCTTTGATATAACTGGCAGTAAAAACGCTTTTTTTCCTTCGGTAGGTAATATCCACTGTAGGGGTATTGCCGAAGAACCTTTCACCGTAGCCAATATCGATAGTTGTCCTTTTGTTGGGTGTCCAAGTTGCACCAAAATCCCATCGTTTACCATCCACATCCGAGTGTACAGAATCAAAATCATTCCACTCCCTACCCACAGAACCTCTTAAACGCAGTTTTCGATTAACCCTGTAACCCAAGCGCAGGTCGGCAGATTTTAATTCGTCGTCATTGTTCTGTCCGTCATCGCCATCATCTGTATCCGTCTTGCTGTAATTGCCCACAAGCCCCCAATCAAATATAGCAAAGTCACGGCCACTATTAAGATTAAAGGAAACTGCCTGACCGCTACTGTCACTAACTTCACTCTCAGAGTTCCACTGCTCGTCGTAGCTATAGCGTAATTCCATATCGGCGAAACTATTTATCCGCCCAACCAGGTAGGGGCTCAGAGTATAACTATAAGTGGTAGTAACGTTATCAGAGCTCGAGCGGGAAACATCATCATCGCCTGTAGAGCGGAAGGGGTCGACGCGATTCTGGTTGATGGTTGAGCTAAGATCAAAGAAAAGTATTTGGTCAATCAGCTCAGCATTGGCATTACCGTTCAACGAGGGGTTCGTTGAGTCATTGCCATCACTGGATTCATGATGTGCGAGACGGGCCAGTACATCATAATCAACTCGCCCTCCGCCACGGCCGGACAAGCTTACATCTGGCGAGACAACGGTAACAAATTTATCTTCTTTATCCGTCGCCGAAAGATTATCGTTATCACTATAGCGCTCGCTAAGCCCCACACCGGAACTCACACGCCATTGTGCAGCCAACGCAGAGTAGGGCAAGCCTACTAGGCTAACTACGACAAAATACCTTATTATTTCCTTCCAATCCTTATGCATCAATAATCCCTAGCGACAGCTTAGTTTTTATCTCGGGTATTGCCGTATCCATAGCCGTAACCATAGCCGTAACCATATTTACTGGTAAACGCATGTTTGGTTTTGTTCAAAATCATGCCCACCATCGCCTCATCACCCAGCATAGCCAGAGCCTCACTAATAGCGCGTTGAGAGGTTTTCTCAGCGGCAATAACAAAGACGATCTGCCCGACTAGGCTCGCCACAACCTGAGCCTCATTAGTTAGCAGCAGGGGCGGCGAGTCAAAAATCACCACGCGGTCGGAATACCTTTCTGCGAGTTCCTCAGCCACCCGATACATACTCTGGCTAGCCAGTAATTCCGTGGATCTCTCATGTACTCGCCCAGCCGGTACAATTCGTAAATTGGGGATACTAGTATGCAAAATAACATCCCCAATATGCAGGCTGTCATCTTCTAATACATCAATCAAACCGGGACTGCTATCAGGTACACCAAGCAGTCTCGCAGCACTGGCCTTGGATATATCAGCATCGACCAGCAGAACCGTTTTATCCTGCTCCATGGCGATACTCATAGCCAAATTAATCGCAGAAAAAGTTTTTCCTTCTCCCTGCAGTGCACTAGTCACCATTATCAAATTGGGATGGAGGATAGAGACAGCTCCCTTGCCTTCAATATTGGTCAGCAGGGGCCTCTTAATTGAGCGATATTCTTCAGCGATCGGGCTGCGAGGTGAATCAGGTGTCACCATGCCCCGCCCAGCCAGCTCGGCAAAACTAATTTCGATGTCAATGGGTTTTGATACATCAGGAGCTAAAATAGGCTGAGAAACTTTCGGCTCAACTTTATCAGTGAAAAGCTCAGAAGCCTCTGAGTGACTCTGGCCATCCCCACTAACGACGCTCGGTTCACGAGCTGTCTGCACAACACGCCCACCGGAATCTGTAGAGTTGAGCTTTTCAACCGCTTTTTCAATAATGCTCATTAGATACCCTTGTCCCGCACGATAACCCTCTTCATGTTGAGAGCAAGCTTTGCCCAAGATTAACTCCGGCAAAGGTCAGAAATAAAAATAAAACCATAGATGCAAAGAGCAACTTTTCATGCAGCGCTTTTTTCTTTTCATTCACGGAAGCAATCATCGACACACTGCCAAGAACGGGGAAACCGGCCAAGCGTTCAAGGCTTCGTCGATTACATATAACGGGACGCAGCAATGATAAAAGCAAGGCAAGGCTGCCACCTACACCAATGGACACAATAAAAGCACCTGAATGTAACAACAGTTTATCCGGCTCGGTCGGCTCAAGGGGTACAAAGGGCGGATCGATCACTCGGAACTTCACACCACTAGCATTTCGCTCAACTTCGCCAGAAAGGCGAGCAGACTCTCTTCTTTGCAGCAGGGTATTATGTTGCCGTGAAATGACACCATAATCACGATTTAACTCTTTAAACTCTGCTTCTACGCGAGGAATACTATCGACCATAGCTTCCAGAGTAGCCACACGGTTTTTGTACTCCCCAACTCGAACTTTCAATTCAGCAGCCCGCGCTTCAGTCTCAGACAACATCGCCCTCATTTGTTGATATACCGGGCTAGTTTTCAGGCCCATACTTGGCATGTCTTCTGCCTCGGCCTGTGCTACTAATTCATCCAGCTCCGCTTGCTTATCAACTTCAAGTTCTGCTATTAAAGAGGTCGTTTGAATAACTGCAGGATGGCGCTCTGTATAGCGCATCAATAGATCATCGCGCTTACTTTCCAGCGACAATATCCGACTATCATAAGAGGAGGAGACTTCCGGTGAATCAAATTCTCCGAAGCCAAATTCGTCATCTTCCTCTTCAAGATCTTCCAATTGGCGCTGCATCTCACGTCGCCGATTACTTATTTCATCAAGATGCAATTGCGCTTCGCGAAGTTGCGTTTTGACAGTACCAAGGTTCTTATAATAACCACCCGTTTGCCCAGGCATTGCCCCAGCGTGCTTGTGTTTAAAATCAGCAAGACGAGCTTCTGCTTCAGCCATGCGACTTGCGTAATCAGTAATTTTCTCATCAATAAACTCTTCTGCCCCAGCTCTATCTTCACGCTTATCACCCAGAGTGTTTTCTACAACAACAGTAATCACTGACTGCACGACCTTCTTCGCCACGTCCCTGTCTTCATGTTTGAAAGAGATCGAATAAATATCACTACTGCCCCGCCCACCACTTGACAGGCGCAAAGAACTACGCAGACGATTCAATAGAGCCTCTTTTTCCAGGTCGTTGGTCACCTGTAAGTCGAGATCCGTCATGCGCATTAGCTTTTCCATATTCGGCCGGCTAAAGAGCGTTTTGCTCATCAGGGCTACCTGGCGATTCACATCCGTCTGAATGGCAAGCCCTCTCAGCAAGGGTCGCAGGATACTACTGCTATCGATATGAATCCTGGCTTTAGCCACATACTGCTCCGGCATTTGGGCCACCCAAACCCAACCTAGAACAGCTAATACCCAGGCACAAACTAGTCCGGCCCAGCGATAGCGCCATATGCCCCACAAATACTCGTAAAACTGATCCAGCAAATCCTGCATAAACTACTCTCGGCCCCAAAAAGACACAATAAACCTAAAACCAGGACTCGGGAATAATAACGATATCACCAGGGTACAAAGCTAAATTGGCAGAAATATCACCATCTTCCAACATATCGTCGAGACGCAGGGTGTAGGACTCCTGCTTGCCATTAAAGTAGCGAATTAAAATCGCGCGATTACCATCGGCGAAATCTGTCAAACCACCCACCTCGATCATCAAATCAAGCAGCGTCATATGCTTACTAAAGGGGATACTCAATGGGCTGGCAGCCTCACCAACCACGCGAATCTGCTGGGAGGGAATACTGACAAAGTTCTCAACGATAACGCTGACAACGGCACTTCTCACATAATCGGAATAGGCTTCTTCAATATCTCGAGCCAGCACCGTCGGCGTCTTGCCACTGGCGACGATGTCTTCCACCAGACGCGTGGTGATTTTACCATCAGGCCTCACGTCAACAGACGTGGTCAACTCTTCATTGCCCCAGACAAAGATTTCAATTCCATCGCCAGGACCAATAATATAATCGAAATCCTGAAGGGGATTGAGTTGATCAGCGGTGAGTGGGGGATGGGGGGTCACTCCGCAAGCGGAAAGAGTCAACACCAACCCCAGCACTAAAGCCGTTTTACTAGACAACCACGTAATCGTTTGCACCGACACATACTCCTTTATTTCTTCAGTTTATAAGCACACCACGCGGCGCGAATTCTACCACGTGAAATTTTTCAAAGACTACCGACAATCACTAATTAACCACGCCTCGTCGACTTTTTCGACGCGACATCGCTCACACTCTTTAACACATTCAGGCTTAGAAATATGTGTCAAAGCTTATTTCCACCGAGATTTTCAACCGGCCCAATCAATAGGATTTTGGCAAACCCAGAATATATTCACCAATGTAGTTCAAGGTCATTTCTCTATTAATCGGCGCCACTTTACCGAGACGGGCGGTTATAAAGTGACTCAGCATGTCATAGCTCTCAGTGAAGCCGTAACCACCAAAACACTGCAAAGCTGAATCAGCCGCTTTAAAAGCAGCATCGGTACCCACCATTTTACCCATATTGGCACAATCGCCAACCACCTTCGCGTGCTCGCCGCTATCCTGCAACCAGGCCGCCTTTTGAATCATTAATGAAGCCGCTTCGAGTAAGGCCTTCGCTTCAGCCATCGGGTGTTGCAGACCTTGATAGGCGCCGATGGGGCCCCTGAATATTTCTCTCTCGTTGGCGTAGTCAACACCCCGCTGCAATGCGTGACGCCCACCGCCAATAGCTCCGGCGGCAACCACCATACGCTCCGGGTTTAAGGCGTCAAACAACACATTGATACCACCATCAATCTTGCCGAGGATGTTTTCTTTGGGGACTTTAACTTCGTCAAAGTAGACGAAATACTGGTGTTCAGCGTGACTGACCATGGTGTCCATCGTGTCCCAGGTGAGCCCCTCTGAGTCCGTATCGACAACAAAAAGCGTTAGCCCTGGCCGTTTGCCATCGCCACCCGGACTCGTTCTCGCGACTACCAAGACCTGATGAGCATCGCCGATACCACTGATAAAGAGCTTATTGCCATTGAGTACAAAATGCTCGCCCTCTTCCCGGGCAACTGTCTGTATCTTGAAGGTATTGGTCCCCGCATTCGGCTCGGTAATCGCAAAACAGCAGCGCTTTTCACCATTTGCAATCGAGGGCAGCCAACGCTCTTTCTGATCCGCTGTGCCGTGGCGACTAATACTCGGCACTGCGATACCCTGATTCACCACAAAAAATAACGGCGCGACACCGTGTTCCGCCAGCCTCTCCTGTAGCAATACGAGTTCCAGCATTCCCAAACCCGCACCACCGTATTCTACCGGAGTATTAATACCGAGAAAGCCAGCATCCGCTAAAGCCGCCCACTGTTCCTTTGGAAAGGTTTTTGTCTTTGCGCACTCAACATAATAGTCTCGGGGGAAGTCACGAGCGATTTTGTCGGCGCTATCCAGTAGCATTTGGTGCTCTTCAGAAAAGGTGAAATCCATAACACAGCCTATAATTATTGATTTTTTTGGAGTATTGATGCCCCTGACGGATAAACATACCGCTCAGGATCAAGCCTAAGCCCATAGTAACATCGAGCCCCTATAAGCGCGGTAATAAACGCAGTGGATCAACGGGCTTGCCATTCTTACGAATTTCAAAATACAGGCGACCACTGTTTTCGGGATCGCCGCCCACTTCGGATATTTTTTGCCCAGCTGTCACCTTCTGCCCTTCCTGGACATACATTTTGCGATTGTGGGCATAGGCGCTGAGGTAAGTTTCACTGTGCTTAATGATCAACAACTGGCCGTAACCCCGCAGTCCTCGGCCGGCATACACCACCACGCCAGGAGCAGCCGCCCCCACCTTGCGCCCCCTGGCAGACTGGATATTTAAACCTTTAAAAACGCGATTGCTATCGTAGCGCCGCGAAATCGCCCCCTTTACCGGCCACTGCCAATGCCATTTGCCTTTCGGCAGGGTATAAACCTTTGGCCGAACAGCGCGCTGCGTTGGCTTTGCGGCGGGCTTACTAGCGCTAGAACCTACCGTTTTATTCGGAGTGGCCGCATCCGGACTGGACGCTTTCGAAGCGCTGTTCCAAAGCGGCTTTTCACGGATAAGAGGCGCGCTACTCATATCCAGAGTCAAACGCTGGCCCGCGTAAATGTAATAGGGTCGCAACAAGCCATTAGCCCGCGCCAAAGACTCAACACTTAACTCATAGCGCCAGGCGATAGCAAACAATGTATCGCCCTGACCAACAATATGGTGATTAATCTTCTGACTGGGCGGAGGCGCGCGACTGCTCACCGGCGCGGGCGTTGAACCACAGCCCACAAGTAAGAGGCAACACACGAGGGCTAAGCACGAAAAAATGACACCACCTCGGTGCAAGGAAAAACCCACTATAGTGGGCGTCTTCTCGCCCCCAGCACGCAACACTTCAAGAGCTTGTTTGTCTGCCGCCAGCATATTCGAGCAACAAAACAAGTATAAAACCGACTAACATCAAGCCAAGTGCGGCAGGTAGCTGAGCATCACCAAGCACTTGCGTATATTGCGCAGGAGACAATAAATGCAGGCCAGCAGCATGCCCTTCTCCGGCTATTATCCTTGACTCTCGCCAAGGCCAAACCATCACTAAAGAGCCCATCAAAAACCCCGTTAACACTGCCAATGTGAAGCCATGAAAGCGACCTAATAGCCAGGACAGCAGCCGCGAAAATGCCATAAGTCCAGCGGCACAGCCGAGAGCAAAAATGGCTAATAAAGAAAAGTCTCCGGCACCTACGGCCCCAAGTATTACCGAATACATACCCAGTAATAAAAGAATAAAGCTGCCAGAAATACCGGGCAATATCATCGCGCAAATCGCCAGCATACCGGCGCCAAAAACAACGGGCATGGTCGGCTCAAGCTGAACTGCGGGGGAAAAAGCAGACGCCAAGGCTGCACACAGTCCCAGCAGTAAAAATACATATTCCCAAAGACCCTTACGCTGTAATTGCCGCCAGATAAACAGAATAGACGACACAATAAGACCAAAGAAAAATGACCAGAGTAATAAGGGCTGATACTCGAGAAGATAGCCGATTAAACGCGCCAGAGTGGCAATGCTAAACAGGATACCGCCAAACAATACGCTCAGAAAAGTACCGTTAATACGCCGCCAAAATATTCGAGGGCCATCGCGAAATAAGCTCACAAGGGCCAGGGGCGTACAGGCGCGAATGGAGCTCAGTAATTCTTCGTAAATACCGGAAATAAAGGCGATGGTACCGCCGGACACGCCGGGTACGACATCTGCTGCACCCATCGCCATACCCTTCAAGAACAGTACGAAGTAATCGCGTAAACCTCTCATACTATACCGCCATCAACGGGATGTGCCGCCGAGCAGCGGCACAAAACGCACGCGCTCAATCACTTCCTCTTCAAACTTCTGCGTATCGCCCAGGCGCGAAATCACGCGTAGCTCCTGATGCTCGCCAGTGCCCACGGGAATCACCAGCAAGCCATCGGGCGCCAATTGATAGAGCAGCTCATCCGGCACCTGCTCGGGGGCCGCGGTGGCAATAATGCCCTCATAAGGGGCGTTTTCGGGCCAGCCCACCCCGCCATCGCTGTGGGCAGTGACAATATTGCGCAGCCGCAACTGGCGAAATAAATTCCGCGCTTTAATCAATAGGGGTTTAATACGCTCGACGGAATAAACCTCGTCGACCAACTGCGCCAGCACCGCTGCCTGATAACCAGAGCCGGTACCAATTTCAAGCACACGCTTTAAAGGCCCACGGGACAGTAAAATCTGCGTCATTAGGGCGACAATATAAGGCTGGGAAATAGTCTGAGCATGGCCGATAGGCAAGGCCGTGTCTTCGTAGGCGCGGTGAGATAGCGCCTCGTCGAGGAATAAATGGCGGGGCGTAACGCGGATCACGTCGAGTACCTTTTGATCGCTAATACCCTGATCTTTGAGCCGCTGAACAAGGCGTTCGCGTGTGCGCTGCGAGGTCATACCCACCCCGTCGAAATCCACTGAACCCACCGCGCGCTCTCCCCTTTCTTTCAACAAAAATTCAGCACAAAAAACAGCCGGAACTATAGCACAGCGCCCGGTGGCGGCGTATTCACTTCGAGCAACTCACGCAACACACTTGTCGCATAAGTACCGACGGGCAAGGTAAAAGACAAACACAGATCGCGACCCTGCCAATGCCACTTAAACCGGCTCGGTCGCAGCAGTAAATCCCTGCGCTGCTGATCGAGGCCTAGGTGCTCCATCGCGTTACACCAAGGTTCGAAGTCGGCCAGTGCCTGGCTTTCCAGCTCAGCCAACTCACCCCTTGAGCGACTTCGACCACGGCCCCACAAAGGCCCCTGAGGCTCTGTCTCACCTTCCACCACTTGCGACCAGTTGCCTTGCTTCACCCGCGCCGACAACACCCGATTAAACAAATAGGATCTGGCCGCCGAAAGGAATATCCCCTGTCGCCCACCCAACTTACGCTGACGGCCACGTCGCAATAAGCGATCCGCTTCGAGCAAATTCTGCCCCGCTATGCCGAAGCGCTGCTCGCCAAAGTAATTGGGTACGCCATTTGACGCTATTAGCGACAGGCGCTCATCCATTTGCTTTACATCGACGGACGAACTTACATTGCGCAGGCGAATAGTAAAGTGATTGCCCCGATGACTGCCGCGCCGTAACTTGCGCTGATGCCGGGTCACCTGCAACACTTCACAATCCGGTATCGCCGATACCGGCATTCGCCACTCGTCAACATGGGCAACACTGAACCACTGAGTGGTGACAGCACGACGATCTTTCATGCCACAAAAGCCGATATCGCGCTCGGCAACACCCGCGACCTCTGCGAGTGCCGCCGCTATCCAGCGAGTGTTTTGCCCACGCTTACGAATTTGCAGACAAACATGCTCGCCACTGCCACTAAAGCTCGCCTCATCGAATGCTTCAACAACCACAAAGTCTTCAGGCTCTGTCTTTAGCTCAGCTGAGCCCTCCAGCACTGTATAAGCATGGGCGAAATTCAGCGAGAATTCAGGATTTGCTTCTGTCATTAACGTATCTCACCAGGCAATATTTATTCATCACTTTTTTCCAGCATGTCTGCCCAACCGCCATAACCCAGTGATGGAATGAGTTCTGCAGCCGTGGTTTTCGCCTCTTCCTGACTGACCTCAATACCGCAGCCATCGACCAAACGGTTAAACAAATTATGCAGGCCGCAAATACTCACCACATCAAAAAAGGCCTGTTCATCCCAGCCCGCAGCGTAGATTGCCCGAGCATCGGCTTCGCTCATTCGGCTAGGACTTTCGGTCAATTTTTTGATGTATTTCAATACTGGCTTTATGCCCTCATCAACTTCAGCGCCGTCTATATCAACCAATAACTGAGCCAGTAAATCTTCATCAAGGCCGAAGGCACTGGCCACAGCGACGTGGGAATCGGCACAGAAATTACAGGCATTGACGGCGGAGCCATAGGCAAAGAATAGCTCTCGCTGCGCTGGGCTAAAGGCGGAATCACCGCGTAGAATATCTTCGGTCAAGCGCAAAAAAATGGCGCTGCGCCGTGGAAAAAGAGTGAACAGATCGGGCAAGCTGGCGGTATCGGGCAAGGATGGCAAGAAGGTCACAGCAAGAACTCCGGTGTGTGGTTTTTATTATTAAGAGGCTCGCGACCTAACTCTGTTGTTGCTTCTAAGCAGAGCGTCAATCAGCCGACTCAAGTAAAACTGTCGCCATACAGGCGACACCTTCACCACGACCGGTAAAGCCCAGGGTTTCCGTGGTTGTCGCTTTGACATTCACCTGCTCATGGTGACAAGCCATATCTGCGGCAATATTTTCCACCATTAAATCCCGATGGGGCGCCATACGCGGTGCCTGGGCAATAATGGTCAGATCGGCATTGCCAAGTCGCCAATTATTTTTCGCGAGTAAAGCCATCACCTCGCGCAATAAATGCCGGCTGCTGATATTTTGATATTGCGGATCGGTATCGGGAAAGTGACGACCAATATCGCCCAGTCCCGCCGCACCGAGCAGGGCATCGCAGAGCGCGTGAAGCAGCACATCACCATCAGAATGGGCGAGCAAAGGCCGGCTATAGGGAATACTGACGCCACCGAGCACAATGCTCGCAGTAGACTCAGCCCCATCACCGGAAGCCGGGTCAGCAAAAGCATGCACATCAAAGCCCTGACCAACACGAATCATCCGACTACACCTCCGCTCGTTTCTGGCGTTGCTGATAAGTGAGCACAGCCTCTGCCAGGGGCAAATCTGCCCCCTGTGTAATCTTCAAATTATCGCTGTGGCCTTCAACAACCTCTGGCTGTAAACCCAGTCGCTCGATAGCCCCAGCCTCATCGGTCGGGCTAATACCGGCATCGCGGCACTGCTGCAGAGCTTTCATTAATAAGCCAAAGCGAAACATTTGCGGCGTAGCGGCGGCCCATAAATTATCCCGCGATACCGTCTCAAGCACCTCGCCTGCCGTCTTCATCGTTGCAGTGCCAGCATACTGAGAATTACCGACACGCTTTAATGTGGCACTCACAGGGCTCGCCAGCAAGCCGCCGACCGGATGAGCTGACAGAGAATTCATTAATAAACGAATATCGGCAACCCGCACACAGGGCCGCGCAACATCGTGGACTAGCACCCAGTCCGACGCATCGGCCTCGCTGGCGATACTCTGTAAAGCCAGATAAACCGAATCGGCGCGCTCAGCGCCACCAGCACAGCTACGAATTTTTTGATGCAGTGAAATTTCAAGGGTTGGCCAATAGCTGTCGTCAGGATTGATCGCCAAAACCAATGCCTGAGCCTCTAATTCTAGTAACCTTTCGAGAGTATTTTCGATCACCGTACTGCCCGCGAGCGAGGCATATTGCTTGGGTTTTTCGCTGCCAAAACGGGAGCCACAACCCGCAGCAGGGACAATAAACCAATACTT
>MAAC01013518.1_pt1 | contig 29746 bp, 23 predicted proteins | sample 1115981 | NCBI WGS metagenome assembly MAAC01 (sample SAMN04961126, study PRJNA320927) | seawater metagenome | isolation source: sample BD02T64 sea water enriched with oil for 64 days | place: USA:Gulf of Mexico | collected 2013-07-27
CCTAGGCCACTAGACGATGGGGACGCAATAATCGAAATTTGGTGGAGCCTAGCGGGATCGAACCGCTGACCTCAACACTGCCAGTGTTGCGCTCTCCCAGCTGAGCTAAGGCCCCAAACCTCGATAAAAGTCCACGTCATCAGACGTGTTTCTTACAACAAGAACATTAGTTAGGACACCAAATGTCTTGTCTCTGTAAGAGATGCGCATAATATGGATAAACTCCTTATATGTCAACAACCTGTTGCAAAAACCCGCTATAAATTTCTAAATTCTTTCTCCAACCGCTTCATTTCCTTTTTGGAAGGCCCACCAACAACGTTTAACCCAGCACGCAATCGCGCTCGCGTCATGTCAGGCCCTAGAATCTCCATCGCATCCATGATTGAGGGAGCAGACTGTTTTCCTGAAACCGCGACAAATACGGGAATCATAAAGTCTCGCATCTTTATCTCTAACGATTCAGATAATGCAAACAGATCTAACTGGATATTATCCAACGTCCACTCCCTCTGTGCTTCTAGACGCCATAAAGAGAATTGAAGTATTTTTCGAACCTGCTCAACATCTAACTTTTTATACTCAAAACTCTCTACAGTAACACTGGGCATACCTTCTAAGAAAAAGGACGCCAACGGAGCCGCATCACTGAGTACATTAATACGCTTCTGTATTAGGGGTAAGACTTTACCAAGGTAGCTTTCATTAACCGCCCACGTCGTAAAACGCTTTGCTAAATCATCAATCGATAAATCCTCTCGTATCCACAGACCGTTTAACCAACTCAACTTATCAACATCAAACACAGGCCCACCAAGTGAAACCCGTTCAATATCAAACACCTCTATCATTTCGGAGACACTGAACTTCTCCCTTTCATCCGGCATTGACCACCCCATACGGCCAAGATAATTAACAACAGCTTCAGGCAAAAACCCCATTCGCTCATAGTAATTAATACTTGTTGGGTTTTTTCGTTTACTTAGCTTGCTCTTATCGGGGTTACGCAGTAATGGCATGTGACATAACACAGGCATATCCCAACCAAGGTATTTATACAAAAGCTGATGCTTAGGCGCAGAGTTAATCCACTCTTCCCCCCGGATAACGTGAGTAATCGCCATTAGATGATCATCAACAACATTTGCAAGGTGGTAAGTTGGCAGCCCGTCAGCTTTCATCAAAACTTGCATATCGATTTGCGTCCAGTCAATCTCAATGGTTCCACGCAACAAATCATCAAAAGTACATACACCCTGCTCTGGGATTTTCATTCGGACAACATGAGGCACTCCAGCATCAAGTTTTTGCTTGATTTCGCTCTCACTTAGCAATAGACCACGACCGTCGTATTTTGGTGTTTCGCCATTAGCCATTTGCTGCTTACGCATCTCATCAAGCTCTTCAGGCGTAGCAAAACAATAGAATGCGTTACCCTCATCCAACAATTGCTGAATATACTTCGCATAAATATCGCTTCGCTCACTCTGACGATAAGGGCCATACTCACCACCAACGTCCGGCCCTTCATCCCACTGTAGCCCTAACCAATTAAGTGAATCCAAAATGGACTGTTCTGATTCTGTAGTACTGCGTACTTGGTCTGTATCTTCGATACGAAGCACAAACTGCCCACCATGTTTTTTGGCGAACGCCATATTAAATAATGCGATATATGCAGTGCCCACATGAGGGTCGCCTGTTGGCGAAGGGGCAATTCGGGTACGTACAGTCATTACAACAACCTTAATTGGTGGGTGATATTGGAAATCGATGTGGAAATCAATATATAAATAAAGATGGCGATTATAACCATGCGCCAGCGAAGATGCATTATTTCAAGAGGTTAAAGCGCTTAAAGAAGCAAATTACGAAGGGTATAGAGTCCATTGAAATCAATGAAACAAAAAAACTGGCCTAAAACCAAGAAAAGAGCCTAGCTGGCTCTTTTCTTGGTTTTAGTGGCGGCATGATCAGTCTGAAAAATCACCACCTACCGTTGAGGCTAACCCTGGCACCTGTATCTGACCATACTGCAGGGTATCTTCTGCTTTATTAGCCGCATAAAGGTTCGCTATTTTGTTAGAGCGCTGCATCATGGTGTCAACTGTAACTGCAATAACGTGTGGAAGGTATTGGCCTGAGTTGAATTTTTTCAAACTCATCTTTGCGTATTCCCATTGATTTGATAATCGAGCTATATTGTCGCCAATCTCTTTTGTGTTATCAGCATGAGACAACAACTCTTGAAGGCCCTTCTCATAGGCTTTCAATGTGAAATTTAATTCACTAATAACCCACTCGTTTTTGAGTCCATAAAAATGGGCAGCATAAAACATTCCAATACGCTCTGAAAGCATACTCTGCTGGCTTGAAGTATCGACTAAATGTCCGATTTTCTCTTCCGTATAAACCTTCCAGCTTCTAACAAGGGCATCTGTATGGTAAAGCAAGTCATCGGACTCCTCCATAACTACCAAAGCACCATCCTGAGACGATGCCTTTAATGAAGCGGCCTTAAACTGCTCCCACTCCACTTTGATAACACGGAGCCTTTCACTAATATCATGATTCGGGGAATTACCTTGCAGCGTTTTCAAGACCGCTTCGTATTCCTCTATAGCATCCATTAGCTGAGATTTTGACTTTTGATAGTCTATCCCCGCTGCAACCAACATATGGGACTTCGCTATGCGCATAACGAGCGTACGTTGCCACGCAGCTTGGCTTATCGCCTCAAGCTCAGTGATCGATGTGGTACTGGCTGCGGTGGTTTGAATAAACATCCCAGCTAACAAAAACAATACGACCTGGCGGCAACGAACAAAATTCATCTTTACATCCTCTTACAAAGTAACAATTTGTTAACGTATGTGCAGTGTAGAGTGGATTTAGCGTTCAAGGGGATTATTTTAACGGCGATGTGAATTAAAACGTGTTTATTTTTTAAACAAAACCAAATTAGGTCATTGATAGAAACTGACGCTATAACTAAGGTAAATTTACGCAACAAAACAACTAACGCCTCTTACTTTCTAGGGGCAACGCACAAAAAAGGACAATACCTCACGAGTACCGTCCTTTTTGTTTTTATGGCTTTTTAAAAAAACCGTAACTATTTAGTTTTGACAACTACCTGGCATTGCAGAAATCCAATCCCTTATCAGGTTTGTACCTTCTGTATGAACAATTGATCGACCTAATTCTGGCATACGAACAGCAGGATCATTAGATCCCATACGATACGCCAATATTGAATCATCAGGCGCTCCTGGGGAAATATCAACCAGCAGACCACCTGAACCAGAGCCTGCAGCTACCGGTGTCTTACATACGCCAAAACCAGTAGCGTCACTTTCTTCTTCATTCAAATGCAACCCCGTTGAATCAGCCCTACCACCCTCGATATGACAATGTGCACATTGCACATCAAGGTACGCTCGCGCCCTTTCATCTAACGTTGCAGATTCATCTTTCCAATCAACTGACTTAGGTGCATCTGCTGGATCAATAGGTGCATCTTTCAAAATGCCAGCATCAACCCAGTGAGACAATTGATTTTCCACAATATCCCCGTAATCGACAACTGAGTTCATTAGCTTCGCTTTTGGCCCAATAGGTCGAAATAAATCATCAGATTTACGATGACAGCTAGCGCATTGGTTCTTCCGTGGCACAGCGTACCCATCCAAAGCAATCAATTCCCCTACGTCATTTGAAACCATCGCACTCAAAACAGCTCCCTCATTAGCCAACTCACCATCTGAATTAGCCTCATTCCATACATAAGGCAACCCTACCCAACCCGATGCACGACGAATCAACAAACGTACTTCTAATATTTGCTGATCATGACCAATGGCTTCTGCCGTAAATGTTTTGGCAATTACCGAACCAACAGGAAAGTCAAAAATATCAGTATCTGAATAGGTAGCTTGCGTACCTTCGGGTACATAAACAAATCGATATTTACTCGCATAATCCGTAAATAAGGGCGAGATTAAATCGTAAAAAATACCGCCGTTTGCATTTTGCGTAGGGTCAGAGGCATCATCAAACAAACGGTATGATGACAACAACGGACAATCGACAACAAGCGCCTCACTATTAACGGCTGTTCCTTCTGTAGCGCATAGCGCTGCAATTTCTGCTTCTGTATATTCTATATCAGGTTCAGGAATGGCTGGCCAAGGCGCCAATTCAACGGCATCCCAGGCCGTATTAAGACACTGATGAGGTGTAATGTCTGTTGATAACAACCCCCCAACAGGTAACCCCAGCCACTTAAATAGCGATGATACTTCTGACATCCGAAGATTACCATAACTAGAATCTCGCCCATCGGCATGCTTGTTTTCGCTGATACAAATTTGCGCATTAGCCAATGAATCACGGGCAACGCCATCAACAATTACGTCTGAGACTTTTTTCCAGTGGATAAAGAAATCCAAGGAGATAAGAATCCCCATCTCACCAGAAGACCAAGGGTATCCACTTTGACGGTGCATCACGTTATCTCGAATATTAATAAATTCGGGATAAGGATCATAACCGTCTGGTATTGGCGTTCCATCTATAACGGTTACAGTGTTAAAACTAGAAACCAACATGCTTCCTGTTTTGTTCCCCGTCACCACGTTGTCATAAATATCAACGTAATCAGTAGCAAGAATCATTAACCCTGTCCCTGTAGGAACCTTTCCTACAATGTTTCCGGCAGGTGCAAAATTCTTAGTGTTATTATTAATAGAGGTATTATTGTAAACACGTGTATGGTGCCCCTCCTGTGTTAACCCAGGCAAGTCAAAGATCAAAATACCACCCGTGTTATTTTGCGCTACGTTTCCGTACACATCTGCATATTGTGAATTTTCTACTTCGATGCCTGCGACATTGTATTCCGCCAAATTGTTTCGAATAATAATGTGCTTAGACTGTCCAACGTAAATACCTGCATCAGATGCGCCCTTAACAACACTATCTTCTATCAATACATTTTCACATAACACGGGATATAAACCGTAGGCTCCATTGTGCTCATCAGGACCATTTGTCCATTCAACACGCACTCTACGAATAACAACGCCATTCGAACCCTCAATTCTTAGTCCGTCTCCTGCTGTATCCTCGATAGCAAAATCTTCTGCTACAAAAGCATCTGCAAACACTTGAATACCTTCAGCTCCATCGGCCTGCCCTTTAAAAGACAATATGGTTTTATCCATGCCTTTTCCACGCAAGGTGATATGGGACGTTAAAATAATAACATCACTGTTAAATTGAAAGGTTCCCTCTGGCAACTCAATGACCGTTCCCGGTTGCGCGGTCAACAAAGCTTCTCTCAAATCATATGAAAAGGTTTCAGATGCCTCTAACACCACAATATTATCGTAGTCTTGAGCCTGTGCAGCCGAAAAGCAAAGTAAGCTCAACAGCACCACTAAAGTCCGACTACTTGTTCTAAATGCCCCCATAGCTTTAGAAAAAGTCATAATTCTCTCCTGTTGGTTTTTCTTATTAATGCGTTCTTATTAAAACGATTATATTAATTGTTAGTAAATTAGTATCATTCGACACTTACGAGACGGCAGTACCATCTTGACTGAAGAGTTTCGCTGCTTGCTATGTTATAAGCAAGGCTAGATTAGGCATCAGAAACATTTCTACACAATTAGAAGGTTAAAATTCAAATGACTAGTCAAACAACTAATCTATGGTTTAGATATACGGTGATCATGTCAACATGCTGTGCATTTATTCACCTAACAACATCAGTCAGCTTTGCTGATACGTACAAAATCGATAATGCGCATTCCAGCATCAGATTCTCTATCAATCACCTCGGATTTAGCTATACAACAGGCAGATTCGATAATATAGATGGCATATTTTCGTTTAATGAGAAAAGAGAGCTTTCATCTGCCAAAGCTAAAATTTTTGTCAAAACCAATAGCATCAACACAAACCACAAAAAACGAGATGACTTACTAAAAGGGTTTAGTTTTTTCCATATTTCCAAACACCCAATAGCCATGTTCAAAGCAACAACAATAACCCGTGATGCAAAAAACGAAAAATCTGGAACAATTACCGGCAACCTAACCATGATGGGGAAAACTCACACAGAGACATTCAACCTTATATTTATAGGGGAAGGTCGCGATCCCTGGCTTGGCTACAGAATGGGGTTCAATGCGAAGGGCATCATTCAACGGAGCAATTACAACCTTAACTTCATGGAAGGCGCTATAGGGAATGATGTAACACTCGAAATATTCATCGAAGGCATTAAGCAGTAGCTAGAATCACAATCTTGAATTGGGGAAGCGTAACTATAACTAGACAACACTAGTAATAAGGGGCATATTAAAACGGAACAACCATTCCTTTTTTGATCTTGTAACTGGAGTATTACCCCATGAACTCGCAAAAAACTGTTTTAGTCACTGGCGGGGGCTCCGGCATAGGCAAAGAGATCTGCAAACGGTTCTACAAAGAAGGATACCAGTTAGTTGTTATCAGTTTAGATGCAGATGAACTTAACACCTTGCAAGAAGAACTTTCATCCCTAAATATGCCCAACTCTCAGCCAGTCCACTGCTTACCACTTGATTTAACAGGCTCGAATGCTACCCGTAATGTTGGAGCATTTTGTGACAAAATTCATTGTGATATCGATATTTTAATTAACAACGCAGGCTTTGGTTTGCATGACAAACATTCAGATCTAAACCTTGATCAAGTCAACGCTATGTTGCACCTCAATATTCTTGCGGTATCCGGTTTATGCCATTTGTTTGCTAACAGGATGCTGCAATCCAAAACATCAACACCAAAAACCATCATCAACATTGGATCAACATCTGCTTTTCAGCCGATCCCCATGTTGGCAGCCTATGCGGCCTCCAAGGCCTTTGTTGTCAGTTTTACAGAAGCGTTATCTGTCGAATTAAAGGATGATGGCATTGATGTTCACTGTGTTTGCCCTGGTACTACAAAGACCCCCTTCTTAGATGTTGCCGGACTAAGTGACAACACAAAATTTGGATCGACAGCTTATATTGCACACAAAATAGCAATGTCACCAAAAGATGTCGCAAACCTTGCATTCAATGTCGTAGGATCAAAATACATTACTGCAGTACCTGGTCTGGTAAATAAATTACATTATCAAATGACTCACTGGTTACCCAATATCATCGTTCAACCCGTCGTCAACCGGTTATTTAATCGCTGATAACGCCAGGGCTGGAATAGAACCCTCAAAAAACACAGCGTCAGTTCCTGATAAAATTTCCTGCCAAACATAGGGTTTAAATGATAAACGTTGAAGGTTTTCTCCAAGAACAAACGTATCATTTGAACCAATCAACCCCGTCCTCCCCCACCCGCTCAATAATGTCGATCCTCTGGTCTGCTTGTAATCCGTTGGGGTCCACGACGCTAGATTTAACAACAAAGGGCTCCATAAACCGAACCCCTTCTTCAACTCAAAACTTACCTCAACCGAAGCAACTGTGGTTGACCAAAAGCGATTTTGAATTTGAAATTGCTCATAGGTTTTGGGAATCCCCCACACCTCAACTCCAGTTGTAATCGCAAGAGGGCTATCTAAAGATATCTTCTCAAAATAAACACCCGTATCTGGCACCTTACCCGACAGAAAATCCTTAACTGCAGGAAAATATGAACTCCCGAACCCAATAAGATTTTTAGCTACGGTTGCATTGGGATTCGTTGTTACACCAATTAAAGTCATGATTTCTTGATATGGTCCAAGGCTAGCCTCGCGATAATCTAGCACGTATATTATAGCCAACCCTTTATCATCCGACACTTTTATTGGATACAGGTCATTGGCTCGCATCCCGTCAGTAGCCGCTTTAAGGTCAACCGTCCCAATAATTGCCATTCCCCACAGATTATTCACATGAAGAGGGAGGTAAATCTCTTGGCCAGTTGTTAGTATGGTAGCAGTTTCATTCTGAGGGTAATCGTCCAGCAAACCTCCATAGACATGACTAGAAAAAGATACACTTTGACCAAACACCAACAAAACCAAACCAATTTGTAATAGATACTTCATAACCACTCCCTGCTCCTTGCTATAAATCGTCCACAACACTCATTACTATTTCAGCGGATAAATCTCTCGCGCACATAATATACAGGCCCATAATAATGTCGAGAACTCTTGCACTAATAGGCACCCAACAAGGCAAACAAAATACACTATTTGTGGAAGGCCTCACAAACAAGTGGCATTTATCTATTGGCCCGAAATCACCATAAAATTGTACCGAATAACCTGTTGTTCTAAACAGCTATAAGAGATATTGACAATAGTTTGGAATACGAATTCAGTTATGTATTAAAAGGATTAGATTTATGATCAACGAGTATCTAGACGTACTAATCATAGGGGCTGGCCTGTCAGGGATTGGCGCCGCCTGTCACTTGACTAAGAGCTGCCCGACCAAGTCTTTTGCGATTCTAGAAGGCAGGGAGAGAATGGGTGGCACTTGGGATTTGTTTCAGTATCCAGGTATTCGTTCAGACTCAGATATGTATACGCTTGGTTACAATTTTAAACCTTGGACAAACCCCAAAGCCATCGCAGATGGCCCTTCAATACTTAGCTATATAAAAGAGACTGCACAAGAAAATAATATCGATAAGCATATTCGCTATCAACAAAAAGTGAAATCTGCTAATTGGTCGAACAAGGACGCTTTGTGGACAGTGAGCATTGAGGATGCCTCAACCGGCAAAGAGAAAACAATTTCCTGCAATTTCTTCCTATCCTGTGCGGGTTATTACAGCTATGAATCAGGCTACCAGCCAGAGTTCAAAGGCAAAAAGGATTTCGGTGGTAGTATCATTCATCCTCAAGACTGGCCGAAGGACCTTAATTATAAAAATAAAAAGGTTGTGGTGATTGGTAGTGGCGCAACTGCGGTAACCATCGTCCCTGCAATGACAGACAAAGCGAAGCACGTAACCATGCTGCAACGCTCACCCACCTATATGATGTCACTACCAGCAAAAGACGATAGCATTAATAAACTACGAAAATACTTACCTGAAAAATTAGTATACCGCATTGCCAGAACTAGAAACGTAGCGCTTTCAATGGGAACCTACCAGATAAGCCGCCGCTTTCCTGAAAAAACAAAAGAATTTCTATTAGCACAGGTAGAAAAACAGCTTGGTCCAAACTATGACATGAAACACTTCACCCCTACGTACAACCCATGGGATGAACGACTGTGCGCTGTCACTAACGGAGATTTGTTTAAAGCAATTAACAATAACAAAGCAAGCGTTGTTACCGGTCACATTGATAAATTCACAAAAAAGGGTATTTTGTTAGAGTCTGGTGAATCACTAGAGGCAGACATTATCATTACTGCAACCGGGCTAAATGTACAAATGCTCGGGGGCATAGAACTTTCTGTCGATAATAGAAAATTCAATATCACAGAAAAGATGCTTTATAAAGGTGTGTTGATTGAGGGTTTACCCAACCTAGGGTTAGTTTTCGGCTATACCAATGCATCATGGACATTAAAGGCTGATTTGGTATCGGAATACGTATGCCGACTAATCAACCAGATGGACCGTAAAGACATGCGACAATGCACTCCCATAAATGCCGACAAGAGCGTACATCACAGCCCCTTCTTAGACATGCGTTCAGGGTATGTTCAAAGAGCACTTAATAAAGTCCCTCAACAAGGTTCCCACCTACCATGGAAGCTCTATCAAAATTATGCATTCGACATGGCAATGCTTCGCCTAGGAAAAATGAATGATGGAATAATACGCTTTAGCCATCCGACGTCTGAAAACGCAGGTGTTTCATCTGAAAGAAAAGTTGAAACACTTATGCAATAGTTAACCTCTACTACAAAAAATGGCGGTTGGGGTTTAATGTATATTAAGCTCTAAACCGTCGAGATATTTCTTCATAATTAGCAATAATCCGACTTAAGTAACGATTCGTTTCAGAGAAATTTGGTAACTGGCCATACTGTGTATAGAGCACTTCATCCGTCCAGGTTCTCGACAAACCTGCATTATATGCCGCTGCAGCCGCCAACATATTGCCATTTCTAACTCTCAGCGCATTCGCCAACATATGTACCATTGCAAAAATGGGCTTCTTATAAGTGAAACGCTCATCAAACGCGACAAAAAAAGACGGGTTTTTAAATATGTCTCGCTGACCCAATCCGTCTATATTTGCGTTAATAAACTTTACGTAATCCTTTTTTGCATTCTTGATTTTTTCATCGTAATCACGCAACATTTCGCTCCGATTAAGCTGCAACTTCGCAAAGCTGCGCCCTTCTTTCCCCTCGGCAAGCCATCGCAGGGCTTTGTTAAGATTAAATGCTGCATCTGCCTTAGTAGAATTTTTATAAGCCACCTTTTCTTTTATTCGACGTTGGTACTCTGAAAGTGAATTAGCTAACTCCACCTTAATATAGGGGGGTAAAAAGTGCGATTTTTGGCTGCCCGCGATCACCATCTTAAAATCTCTAGTTGCAGTATTTGGCATCAGCTGACAAATACCTGCAGCCATTGATTTCGATATCGCCATTTCACAAAACAATGACTCTGCCATAATTTGCGACATCACCCAAGCAGGGTCAACATGGTGCGCTGCATCACTTTGTTTAACTGCGAGGTCCACCCAGTACACTATATTGGTGATCCGCTTTTCGAAATCAATTGCTTCAAAAGGCTTATTCCAAAACTGCAAAGTCATGCCACTATAATATGTCTCCAAAACATCCAGAACTGCGGTTGTTAGCTTAAACCGTTCGACAGCAGTTAGACCAGATGATTCCCTAACATCCGCAAGAAAATTTAAAGATGCGTGGCTTGATTGAATGGGCAGTGCAAAACTTGCTAAAGCAACACCCTGAGATAAAAATGTTCGACGTGTAACCTGCTTCATTGAAATAACATCTACCTTTAAAGCGACTGTAAATCATACAGCTTACAATAATGAAGCACCAAAAACCCTAGCCAAATAAGTTTTTTTTAGCAATTTAGTGGGGGCATCTCCCATTTGGGGGATACCCCCACTATTTACGACCATGATACCGTTACAATTGATTACACCCAAATCTACACAGTAGATTTTTAACGAGCTCATCGACCAATAAACGAGCACCACAACGTCAACACGGATACAGACACTTCTTATGGCCCAATCATTAATCGACGTTATGACAACGATTGCCAAGCTAGAAAAAAAAATCAGTAACGTTGAATCAATTATATCTGACAAGCACTATGACTCGCTTCCTCTTAACGAACGAAACGAACTCGAAAAGCTCTTAGGCACATTAACAACTAAACTCACTAGCGTAATGAGAACAGTGGCTCGGTCCGAACACATGCTCGAAGTTTAACCTACTTATTTCACTACGTTGAATAACTAGTATACGTAACAACGATACACATAGTTACGCCTTCCCTATTGCTTAGAAAACATGCGTTACTTGACCCTATAATACCTGTAAAATAGTATTCTCCTCTACCGAATACGATCAAAAAGTACCCGCAACACAATGAGCAATATCGACAGAACCTTTTCTATAGCCCCAATGATCGACTGGACAGACCGTCACGACAGGTATTTCCTTCGATTAATATCCAAGCACACTCTTCTCTACACTGAAATGATTACGACAGGAGCCATCATACACGGCGACAAGGAGCGCCATTTAGGGTTTAACACTGAAGAACACCCCGTCGCAGTTCAGCTTGGGGGCAGCAACCCATCTGACTTGGCACTGTGCAGTAAAATATGTGAAGACTACGGTTACAACGAAATCAACCTTAACATTGGTTGCCCAAGTGATCGCGTTCAGTCCGGTGCATTTGGTGCCTGCTTGATGGCGAACCCTGACCTAGTCGCAGAATGCATTGATAAGATGAAAGCTGCCTGCACGCTGCCTGTCACCATAAAATGCCGCATTGGCATAGATGATCAGGATGAATATACGGACCTTCAACATTTTGTTACTACAACAAAGGGCGCTGGCTGTGAAACCTTTATCGTTCATGCTAGAAAGGCATGGCTACAAGGGTTAAGCCCAAAAGAAAACCGTGACATTCCACCCCTGAACTATGAGCGAGTTTACCAATTAAAACGTGAGTTCCCAGAGCTAGAAATCATCATAAACGGTGGAATCAAAACACTGGATGAGTGTACATTACACCTAGATCACGTCGATGGCGTTATGATGGGTAGAGAGGCGTACCAAAACCCCTTTATACTAGCAAATGTAGATAATCTTTTTTTCAACCCAACCAATCAAATCTCAGCAGGCGCCTATCCTTCTCAAATCACCCGCCATGAAATCGTTGAGAATATGATCATTTATATTGACAAACTACTCGCCAATGGTGGCCAACTCAAATGGGCATCACGCCACATACTAGGCATTTTCCAGGGGATGCCTGGTGCTAGAGCATGGCGACGTCATTTAAGCCAGCACGCCTATAAAAAGGATGCGACAACAGATGTTATTCGAGAAGCACTAAAATATATTGACCTACCACCAAGCTAACGCTGTCAATGTAATAGATGCTGGCTATCCTTATAAATTCAAAGTAGATTCGCTATAACAAAGACTTAATAACTCCGTAATTTAGAGGATACAAAGGTACATGAGCGACAAACTGACCCAATTAAAAGCGATGACAGAAGTTGTAGCTGACACAGGTGACATTGAAGCTATTCGACAATATCGTCCTCAGGATGCAACAACAAACCCATCATTGGTGTTAAAAGCCTTTTCGCTAAGTCAGTATGAACCCCTTATTCTTCGTGCCATACAGCAATCTCAACGATGCGCAATGGATGCAGCTGATCGTTTAGCAGTCCTTATTGGTGTTGAAATTCTAAATATCGTCCCTGGAAAGGTATCAACGGAAGTGGATTCACGACTATCTTTTGATACTGCTGGTACGATTGAAAAAGCCAGAAAACTAATCGCTCTATACGAAGCAGAAGGCGTTAGCAAAAATCGTATACTCATTAAAATTGCTGCTACGTGGGAAGGAATCCAAGCCGCGCAGGTATTGGAAAAGGAATGTATCCAATGTAATTTAACCTTGTTGTTCGGTTTTGCTCAAGCGGTAGCTTGTGCCGAAGCCAATATTACACTGGTATCCCCGTTTGTTGGTCGTATTCTAGATTGGTACAAAAAGAGCACAGGTCAAGAAGAGTACGCGGCAGAGAATGATCCAGGGGTTTTATCCGTAGCTGCAATATATCATTACTATAAAACATTCAATTATAAAACGATTGTCATGGGTGCGAGCTTTCGAAATCTTGGCGAAATTGAGCAGCTAGCCGGATGCGATAAGTTAACTATCAGTCCTGATTTAATGAAAGGTTTAGAAGCCGACAACACTTCACTTGAACAACAACTCTCCACTGAAAAGCTTCCAAGCAACATAGAAAAAATAGCAATGAATGAAAGCATTTTTCGCTGGATGATGAATGAAGATGCGATGGCAACTGAAAAGCTTGCTGAAGGTATTCGAAACTTCACAAAAGACCAACTCACGCTAGAGACATTACTAAACGAAAGAATTGGTAATGCTGTCAGATGAAAAAGAAACTCTTAGACATTTTCACAGCTTTCATGAATCCGCTAAGCGTCGAATCTACGACGCTTTCGTCCGCAATACCCCTCGAACGTCAATTACAACTAGCAACCTGCGCGTTGCTCTTAGAAATGTCAAAATCAGATAACGCAGTATCAGCGGAAGAAACGGATGCTATTATCAAGGCATTGACAACCGCTTATAGAATCGATGCTGATGAGCTGATGATGCTTAAATCTACGGCTGAAGATGAGCTTCAAAAAAGCACGTCATTACGAAGCTTTACTTCACTAATTAACGAACATTATTCAACACAACAAAAAGAAGAGATCATTAAACTATTATGGATTGTTGCGCATGCGGATGGAAAAATTGATAAACATGAAAGCCATCTAATTAGAGCCGTTGCCGATCTACTATACATTCCTCGTGAACACGCAATGTCCCTAAGAGACAGCTAACATTAGCCTGTGTTCTTACGCTCGGACGAAACGGGCGAAATACTGCCAACATCCCCTCCACAGCAATTAGCAGAACTATTAACACTACCATCACCTACATTATCAAACTGATCAAACTCTAAAGCAGCGACAACTTCCTTAAAGGTTTCGTGATTTTTTTCATTGAGACTCATCAACACTCGATGAGCCTCTAGCACCTTTTGACAAGCACTATTTTCAACACACCGCTCTATCGGAACCTCGTTCATAGCGGAAGAAATGAGCGATGCTTCTTGTACTATGTCAAACACCTGCTCTAGCCCCATCGAATCGAGAATACGTGTAATATCTGGGCGAGTTGAAATAATGACAGGTTTTTCTTGAAATCGTTTGCGAATATGAACCGCGATTTTTGCAATCAAACCAAGAGCGGTACTATCAATGAGGTGCGTTTCACTTAAGTCAACCAATATAGAGCGCAGCTTTACATCACAAAACATGCTCTCAACGAAGCTATCTAAGGTCGCACAAATGGGAGCGCGAATATCACCCATCAACTTTAATACATAGGTACCTTGATGCTCTGCGTAAAGGGCACGTCCCGCATTCGAATCTGGCATTGCACTCATCTCTTAAACTTCTTTAGCTTTGTCGAGAAACTATCAGTAATGCGATATCATCTGGTGCCTCACTGACATCATGTAGAGACAAGAGATCCATCACTTGATCTATATTATGATGTCCTTTTTGAGCCATTTCCATTAAAAAGATCTCTTTTTCAGCAACACTCCCCTGGGGCATAACTTCTAATACCCCATCCGACAACATAATTAGTGAGAAATTGCTTGAAAGAGGCACTATCGTATCTGTATAAGTGACGCCCTCAAAAATACCTAACGGAAGCCCTTTACCATCAATAGCCTGAACTTCACCGTCATTTATCAATAACGGCGGAGGAAAATGCGCCGCAGAACAATAAGTTAGCTCATTCCTCTCCAAATCCACCATTCCACAAAATATTGCTAAGTGTTTACCCAGTGCCAAGGGTATCAGCTCTTCATTTGAACTCATCAATACAGACGCTGGTGAAAATGATGGTTTTGCTGAACGCATCAATCGCCGCCTAATTCGGTTGGCCATCGTCTTTAATAAAATAGTTACAAATGCCGAAGATGCTCCATGACCAGAAACATCCGCTAAATAAAAACCATATTGGTTATCAGAAACCCGAAAGTAGTCAATAAAATCACCACTCAGATACAAAGAGGGAATGATACGATAATCAATATTTAAGTTTTCATATTGACGCTTTTCAGCAGGTAGCAGTTTAAGCTGTACCGTTCTACCGGCTTCCTGGTCCTCCTTTAATAGTCGAAGGCTCTCCTTAAGTTTTGCATTTTTTTCTTCTAATTGCTCTCGATAGGTACGATTCTCAACCATTAATCGGTAATCTGCCACACCACGACTAACGGCATGTTCAAGCACAGCATAATCGTCAACAGGCTTTACGAGAAAGTCTGATGCTCCCAACCGTAACGCCTGAACAATACTCTCTCTATCCCCTTGTGAGGAGATCATAATGACTTGCGTTTCCTTGTCTTCTGCCATGATTGTACTTAGGAAACTGAGACCATCAATTCCATCCAGGCAAACATCACAAATAACAACTTCAGGTCGATTATCCCGCCACCAATCAAGCGCTATTCTGGAATCAGTTATAACCTCTACACAATACCCAGCATCAATAAGCCAACACCGGACTTTTTGAATGACCGTTGGCTCTTGATCTACCAGCAATACAGACCCTTTATTCTTTTTCTCTGTGGTCACCAATTTGACTGCCTTATTATTTACGTGGACCGAATACCTGCAACTGACATCATAACAATGGTTTAATCGGAAAATAGTCTTATTTTTAACAAATTTCAACCTCGAAAACACATTTGAATGCAAAAACCGAATAACCTCAGCCCCCTTTTGTCTCCTCGTAACGTTAGGTAAAAACACCTATTAAATCATAGCGATTATTGAGTCCTTTGTTATACTATTTTAAAAGCCTCGGCACTGTTCTAATATCAAAGCAAGCCGGGGCATTGATAGCGCTGAAAATAATAAAAATATAAATACACGTAACGGGAATAACATATGACACTCTTAGAACAATCATACGCAGAAAAAAGAAACTTTATCCGTATGAGAGTGGATACCATAGTGTCCTTTGTTCGAGGTGTAAAACCTGGGCGCTACGAAGGCAGATGTAGAAATTTAAGCGGGGCAGGCATGCTGCTAGAATCAGATAAAAAGCTTGCTTTAGGTGACAGATTAACTGTGACTGTTCCTGCTGACGGCCCAAACTTCACACCTCTCGATGCGTTAGCTGAAGTTGTGCGCGTAGAATCCATACCAGAATTGCATAAATTTCGTTATGGGTTAGTCATCCGCAACATAGACTCAAAGGCATGATCTAACTAATTCAAGCAATCATTAAAAAAGCCCGCTTACGGTTGCCGTAAAGCGGGCTTTTTTATTCAGATGCCACCGATAAAATCACATAAGAAAGCAGTTATTCTGGAGAATCCTATTAGAATTCTTCGTCATCAAAATCATCATCTCCAAACAACTCTTCGTCTGACAACTGGCCATCACTAACAAGAAATGCACGCCTTTGCAGATAAGCATCTCTTATAAAAGTATATCGATCCCCTGCTGCAAGCTTCTCTATATCCAACAAACCAGCCCTGAGTGACACAATACCCAGGCTGCTTAAGGTGTATTTAGTTGACTCTTTATCTATCGTATTAATCATTGTCAGGGCAGTGTCTGGATAAAGTGTCAAAGACCCCAGCAAGGTTTTTGGGCCGAAAAATGGAAGCATTACGAAAGGCCCCTCCCCAACACCCCAAACAGCAAGTGTTTGACCAAAATCCTCATCATGCTCCTCAAGACCAATTCGCGACCCAATGTCAATAAAGCCCGCAATACCTACCGTACTATTAACAATAAATCTAAGTGTATCCTGCCCACCCTGAGCAAACTTGCCTTGAGCTAAATCATTTACGATCGTTAGCACTTCTGTGGCATTACCAAAGAAATTGCTAAAACCATCCTCAAGAAAATCGGGTGTTATTGCCCGATACCCTTTCGCTACAGGTTTAAGACAGCAACTATCAATAAATTCGTTAAAAGCATATGTCTTACGATTCACCGACTCCCAAGGGTCCGCATCTTCTTTTGCCGAGACTCCCGTTGCCAGAGTCACTAACGTCAGTATTGATAGGATCCGCATGAACATTACTCGCACCGTATATTTGCCTCCTTCCATTTTTTAAAAATCTCTCAACTTACAGCTTCCGAACAATAACTGTACCCGCTGAGTAGCCGGCACCAAACGAACATATAACACCAGTATCACCTGACACCATATCTTCATTGTATTTATGAAATGCTATGACCGAACCCGCGGAACTTGTATTTGCGTATTCATTTAGAATCACGGGCGCCTCTTCTTTCGTGGCTTCACGACCTAGCACTTTCTTAGAAATCAGTAGATTCATGCTTAAATTTGCCTGATGCAACCACATACGTTTAAGATCTGTTACATCAATAGACTCATCATTAATGTGGCTTGATATCATTTGCGCAACCATAGGCACAACTTCTTTAAATACCTTGCGACCATTTTGAACAAACAACTTATCTCTTGCACCCACTCCAGACTCATCACACCTATTGAGAAATCCAAAATTATTTCGAATATTATTGGAAAATGCAGTTTGCAAACGCGTGCTGACTATTTCCCATTGATTATCCGATGTTGCTGTTTCCATTTTTTCAACCACCGAAGCCGTTGCTACATCACCAAAGATGAAGTGACAATCTCTATCCTGCCATGCCAAATGAGCAGAGCATATTTCAGGATTCACAACCAAAATCGACCGTGCGGAACCCGCCAGCACCGAGTCACGCGCAGTTTGTAAACCAAATGTTGCGGATGAACAAGCAACATTCATATCGAAAGCAAAACCCTGTATACCGAGGGCTTGCTGAACTTCTATAGCAACCGCAGGGTATGCTCGCTGCATATTGGAACAAGCGACAATCACGCCATCAATGTCATCAGCTGTTTTGTTAGCGTTTGCCATTGCCTGCTTCGCAGCAGCAACTGCCATTTCACACTGAACAGATTGCTCTTCATTGCTTCTTTCTGGAATACTAGGAGCCAACCGCGCAGGGTCTAAGACCCCAGATTTATTGACAACATAGCGGCTGTTAATGCCAGAAGCTTTAAGAATAAACCCTTCGCTAGAGTGACTTAACGCCTCGATATTACCAGCGCCAATCTCCACTTCGTTATCCGCATTAAAATTATCCACGTAGGCATTAAATGCGACAACCAACTCTGCGTTACTGATTGACTCGCCAGGGGTAAAAAGACCGGTTCCGCTAATAACTATTGAACCGTTAGATACTGTTTGTGACACCTGAGATCCTCCAAAATATCGTATATGACTGATGATTCGCGATTTATTTAAGGGGATTCTACCCCAGAACTCGCGGGAGGGATATTCGTAAGATGAGTGGCTTCGCGTTTTAAGCAATTCATCTCATCCATCCACGATAAAACATGGGGAAAATGGTCATTCACAGCATCAGGGTGCGTCAACATTGTGGTATGAGAGTAGTCATGCAGGCTACTTCCATCCTTATCTAATATGATGAGCCTACCGTTGTGGTTTCCTACTTCTCGCATAAATGCAGCCACATCGTTAGGGGCCCCGTACCCAAAATCACTTTTTGATGCCAAATATAAGCTAGGAGGATACTCCAACCCCTCGCTCAAAGCGGCACCATAATCAAATTGATCCGAAGGGTCGATCCAAGCCCCCCCTTGCGCCCAATTGAGGTTTTCTGACCTCATAGTGCGAAATTCATCAGCAGTTCCCATTTTCAATAATGAACCAGGTATTGAGCCTTTAACTTGGCTGACAACCCCTGCTAACCATCCCCACAAACCATCAACAAAAACCCTACGCTTTAAGTTATTCGCCCTAGCCACTCGACGCGTCCCAAAATATACCAACCCTACAGTCTCGGACCGATAGTCAGGGTAGCGAGCTAAAAAGGAGCTTAACAATACACCTCCCCACCCATGCCCTACCCAAAACTTAGGGGATTTTCCGCAATGTTGATTGATAGCTTCAATAATTGCCGGTATATCCTGCGTCACCGCGTCGATGATGCGATAATTAAGAATCTCACTAACATGCGGCCAGCTTCTCCCTTTACCCCTAAGGTCTGGAATGTACACATCGTAGCCCGAATCAGCCACACAGTATGCAAGCCCTCGTTTTAACCGCGAGTAAAAAACAGTTCCATCTTCCAACAACCCATGCAACATCAATACGGGCGTTTTAGAGTGCTTCCCATTATGCAGCCGGCGCACATGTAATTGCTCGCCACCTTCAAGAGACACCATTATAGATTCTTCAATTAACTCGGATTCAATCTCAGTATCTTCCAAAATATTGTTTACCCTAAGCTACCAAAAGCCACCAAAAATAAACTTCGTATAACAATCTACAACACATTGTCCCATAACTTACTTAAACGTTTCTCTGACACAGGATAGGCAGTTTTCATGCCTTGAGCAAATAGGGAAACGCGATACTCTTCCAGCATCCATCGATAAGACTCCAAAGCCGCATCAAAAACACCATCTCCCTCTCTTCGCTGATAACGCTCTTCATACTGTGTCCAATATATTTTCAGCTGATCAGCCTGATTCTTGTCCCTTGAAACATTACCCTGCAAGCGCTCAATTCTCAGTAAAATTGCTTTCAAAAACCGGGGGTAGGCCTCTAAAGATTGATAATCTATAGCAGCGATCCAATCGTTAACAAAAAGATTTTTAAGTTGAAACTTAATATCCTGGTAACAGTGCACCCTAGCTATAGGGACTTTCCCATTTACCAATTTAGAAACCTCATGATGCAACCTCAATATTTCTGTCACTAAAGACGCGATAACATTAGCTTCCGCTACCACTTCGCTCTTACCCTTGTCCATCAATGCATCGAAATCACCTAGTGTTCTAGGGGAGTTTTGGTTATGAATAAATGCCCGATAAAACGCAGCATGTGCAATACCCCTTGCTAATGATTGTTGACTACCAAAAGGCGCATATTGAATCGCTACTTTTTTAGGTACTCCGCAGTGTTTTTTTACATATTTCATTTGCTGTGGCAAATTTAACATACACAGTCTTAAGACACCTTCTGGGTGCTTAGCTTTTGCCTCTTCCAAAGAATCACACAACAAGAGGCTAACATGCGAGCCATGATCTATCAGAGCGGGGTAAGTCTTCACCAGGGATCCGTTTTGCTCGAATTCATATACCTCGGGAACTTTCTCAAAATCCCAGTTAGTAAACTGAGACTCGTCATGATTGTCGTGAACCCCATCTACACGAACGTTCCCAATAGCTTCCTTAAAAGTGGATTGCATACGTTGCTTTAACCCTGGGATATCACGACTTTCGTGTAACAACACCCCGAATTCGTCAACTACCTGTACATTTGCCTTTAAATGTAATGCTAAAGAAGAAAAACCCCAGTCTGTCGGTTTAATATCTATACGCGCTTTTTGCCGCAAAAATTGGGTTAACTGTTGAATTAATGATTTTTCTCTATTGGGGTTACTTTTTAAAAACTGTGCCGCCACATCAGGTACCGGAACATAGTTTTTCCGTATAGCCTTTGGCAGACTTTTAATCAACGCAATACATTTTTCCAATTCCAAGCCTGGAACCAACCACTCCAAAGAGATCTCATTCACTTGATTAAGTAATGTTATGGGTACCACCACATTTATACCATCTTGCTGTTTACCAGGTTCAAACTGATAATCAATCTTTAACGTACCTCCAGACACCTGAACATCATCAGGAAAACTAAAAGCGGTCTCCTTTACGTCCTCTTTTGCTATCAGGTCCTCTTCTGAAAGGAACAATATTTGTGGCTTTTTCCTTTCAGAAGCTTTGCGCCATATTTCAAACCCTTTCCCATTAACAATGTGCTCGGGCAAGCGCTCATCAAACCACCCATGCAATACTACGTCATCCACCAGGATATCTCTTCGGCGAGATTTCTCTTCCAAATAACCAATTTTCTTAATCAATTCTTTATTATGCAGGTGATAAGGCGACCGTGAATTATAGTCGCCTGCAACTAGTGCATTATTAATAAAGATCTCCCGGCTGACTTTCGGATCCACCTGGCTGAAATCAATTTTCTTTTTCGGGTTAACAACTAACCCCAGCAGATTAGACTCCTGAAAAGCGACAGCAGCAGCACGCTTTTTCTCCCAATGTGGTTCAAAATGCCTATATTTAAGCAAATTTTTACCCACATGTTCAATCCATAATGGGTCTATCTTGGCAACTGTTCTGGCGTATACTTTGTGGGTCTCTACAATTTCTGCCGCCACAACCCATTTAGGACTTTTTTTAGAAACCGCTGACCCAGGGAATATATGGAATTTACGGTTTCGAGTACCCAGGTATTCGTTATTATCTTCCCTCATACCTACATGACTAAGAAAACCGGCCATGATTGCTTGGTGCACAGCAGCATAATCTGCAGAGACCTGGTTGAGCTTCCACCCCATATCATGAGTAATGAGCTTTAGTTGGCGATGTAAATCTCGCCACTCTCGCATCCGTAAATAGGAAATATAATTATCTTTATACCAACGTTTTAGTGCGCCAGCACCAAGATCCTGCCGCTGCTCTTCATGAGCATCCCATAAATTAACAAAGCTAAGAAAGTCAGACTCTTTGTCTTTAAAGGCTCGATGCTTTTCATCAGCCGCCGCGCGCTTATCGTGAGGACGAAGCCAGGGTTCCGGCAAGCTCAACCCGCTGCCAATAGAAATCAACTCACTCAAACAGCCTAGTTGGTTAGCTTCAATAAGCATACGACCAATCCGCGGATCTAGAGGAAGCCTAGCAAGAGATCGACCTAACGACGTCAGCTCTTTGTTTCTATCAACCGCCCCAAGCTCATCAAGTAGCCTGTAACCATCATTAATTAATTTTTCTTCTGGAGGGTTGATAAAAGGAAATTTATTAACCTCTCCTAACTTCAATGATTTCATTTGCAGGATAACGGATGCCAAATTTGACCGCATTATTTCAGGGTCAGTGAAAGCATCCCTTCCCTTAAACGAAGCCTCGTCGTATAACCGGACACAAATACCAGGTGCAATTCGCCCGCAACGCCCCATCCTCTGGTTTGCACTTGCTTGTGATATTGCCTCAACAGGTAATCTTTGAACTTTTGTTCGGTAGCTGTAACGACTAATTCGTGCTGTACCAGGGTCAATCACAAATCCAATATTTGGAACAGTAATTGAGGTTTCCGCCACATTTGTTGCCAAAACGACTCGACGATTAGAATGTGACGCAAAAACTCTATTTTGCTCTGCATTACTTAGACGAGAATATAACGGTAATACTTCTAGTTGGTCACTAATATGTTTTCGCAGTAGGTTGGCGACATTACGAATTTCGCGTTCACCAGGCAAAAACACCAGTATATCTTGAGCACTGGCATTATTAACGGTACTCACGCCTCCACCTCGCTCCGTCTCAAGAATGCCTTCCACGGCCATCAATACCGCACGTTCGACACTATCATCATCTACAGCTTGGTCATCGTCTACTCCACCTATCGGCTGATAAAAAACCGTTACTGGATAAGTCCTTCCTGTGACTTCAATGATAGGGGCATTAGAGAAATGCTTAGAGAATCGCTCATGATCGATTGTAGCGGAAGTAATAATGAGCTTTAAGTCTTTGCGCCGCTGCAATAACGTTTTCAAATAACCTAACAGGAAATCAATATTAAGGCTTCGCTCGTGCGCCTCATCAATAATAATCGTGTCGTAACGATTCAGGTATCTATCTTGCTGAATTTCGGCTAAAAGAATGCCGTCAGTCATTAATTTAATATAACTGGTATCACTTACATTATCTTGAAAGCGAACTTTATAGCCTACCACAGCACCTAACTCGCTAGATAACTCCTCAGCAATACGCGTTGCAACGGTTCTTGCTGCAAGGCGTCGAGGCTGAGTATGCCCAATCAGTCCTGTAATGCCCTGCCCTGCTTCTAAGCACATCTTAGGCAATTGCGTTGTTTTTCCCGACCCCGTTTCACCAGCAACAATAACAACCTGATGTTCTTTAATCGCTTCTATAATTTCATCACGACGCTGAGAAACAGGCAAATCAGGGTAAACGGCTTTAGGTAGGTTATTTTTGCGTGATTTTGCTTTGTCTAAGGATGCTTCTAATGTTGCCTGTGTTCGCTGAAACTTGCTTTGCAGAGCTTCAGGTTCACCCAGCTTATTAAACTCTTTTAAAATGCCATCCAACTTCCTTGAAAGCTGAAAACGGTCAGAAACCATCGCACCTGATAACATCCTTTTACAATCTAAAATCAACTTCTTTGACACTAATTTGTCATCACTTGTCGATTTTGCTAACTTATTTTCGTTCACAACCATCCCTTACGACGCCTTACATAGACTTTCAAAATTCAGCCTATTGTAATAGAACGAACAGCAAGGGGAAATCAATACCTGCACAAACTAAAACCCCTCTAAGCGGCGCCACTTAGAGGGGTTTTGTTAACCTAGAAGCAATGATCAGATAGATTAATCGCGAAGTTCTCTTCGCAAGATCTTACCTACATTGGATTTTGGTAACTCGTCTCGAAATTCGACGTGTCGAGGCACCTTATAGCCAGTCATATTAGCCTTACAATAAGCGACGACCTGCTCCTTAGATAGGGTGCTTGTATTAGAAACGATAAACAACTTCACGGCCTCCCCACTCTTTTCATCAGGGATGCCAATCGCTGCAGCTTCAACAATTTCAGGGTGTGAACACACTACATCTTCAATTTCATTCGGATAGACGTTAAAACCGGAGACCAAAATCATATCTTTAATACGATCCACAATCTTCAAAAAACCATCTTTCTGAAAAACGGCGACATCACCCGTTTTGAGCCATTCCCCATCCTTAGTCATTGTTTCTTCGGTAGCTTCCGGTCGCTGCCAATAACCTTTCATAACCTGTGGGCCTTTAACACACAGCTCACCACGCTCGCCCAAATCCACCTCATTTTCTTCATCATCAAGCAACTTAACATCGGTCCCTGGCAACGGAATACCGATGGTACCAATCTGAATGTTACTTGGCAGATTTACAGAGATAACAGGTGACGTCTCTGTCATACCGTAACCCTCACACACTTGAACACCTGTAGCTTTTTCCCAGTCGTCAGCAGCTGCCTTTTGTAGAGCCATTCCTCCAGCGACAGTAATTTTCAGATGACTAAAATCTAGTTCATGAAACTCTTTGTTGTTTAACATCGCAACAAATAACGTATTCAACCCTGTAACGGCCGTAAACTTCCATTTAGACATTTCATCAATAAAGGCAGGAATGTCTCTTGGATTAGTGATCAAAACATTATGGGCCCCCGTTTCCATCATCGCTAAACAACCTACTGTAAATGCGAAAATATGATACATCGGTAAAGGTGAAATCATTACTTCTTTACCACCCTCAAATGACGTCAATATTGACTTCATTTGAAGCATGTTCGACACAAGGTTCTTGTGTGTAAGCATTGCGCCTTTAGCCACACCTGTAGTGCCACCGGTGTATTGAAGAACCGCAAGGTCGTCACCGCTAGGAGCGTGCGAAGGATCAAATGTCGCTTTTTTACCGAGCTTTAATGCTTTGGTAAAAGGTATGGCGCCAGGAATATTAAAATCAGGCACCATTTTTTTAAGTTTTTTTATGGCAAAGTTCATCGCTGCACGCTTCACAGGCTTATGCATATCAGCAACTTGCGTAATAATAACGGTTTCAACGCCTGTTTTAGGCACTACTTTTTCAACTAGGTCTCCAAAATTAGCCAACGCTACTAACGCTTTGGCGCCAGAATCGTTAAATTGATGCTCCATTTCTCGAACGGTATACATAGGGTTAGTGTTTACAACAACCAACCCTGCTCGCATAGCGCCAAACACAACAATAGGAAACTGAATCAGGTTAGGCATTTGAACTGCAATACGGTCGCCTTTTTCAAGGTTGGTATGATGCTCAAGGTAGGCAGCAAAGTCTGCACTCAGATCATTTAACTGCTGATAAGTAATTGTCACCCCAAGATTCGAATATGCCGGTAAAGACGCAAAACGCTTACAGGAATCATTAAAAACATCGATCACTGTAGAATACTTGTCGTATGAAATTTCTTGCGAAACACCTTCAGGGTATTTATCTGCCCAAATTCGATCTGTCATAACACTTTCCCAATATTCTTGTGTACGAATGGTTGTCCATTCTGCTTTTTCTGATTTCAACCCTAAAGATCAGCATCTAACCTGACAACTTTAAGCGGGCGAGAGATTACCAGCTTTAAAAAATGATGGCTACCAAAACAGCCGTCCACCCAGTCATGCACAATAAGTGGGCACTATAGAGTTGCACGCCCCAAAGAGTCCCTAGTTTCATTTGCTGTTTTAGATCAAACTAGCCTTTCAGTTTGATATCTACAACCGTTATCGACTATTCAGCAATTTACCTTTGACTATCAAGAAAAACCCGTCATATTTATAATTGATCGTTCCAAGCTTATACCCAATAAGATATAAGCAACGCTTGCATGATAAACGTTGCTTATATCTTGAAGTGACGAAGTGACGCAATGAACAACTCTCAACCTACTTATGATGCATTTATTATTGGCGGCGGCATTAACGGTGCCGCGATTGCAAATAACTTAGCGGCCAAAGGGGTCTACGTTGCGCTATGCGATGAAAATGATGTCTCCGGCGAAGCATCTAGTCATGGAAACAAGCTCTTCCAATGCGGACTTGAGCACCTGGAAAACCTTAATTTAAGCCACGTTTCAAGCTCACTTAAAGAAAGGGATATCTTATGCTCGCAAGCCCCTCACTTAATGCAAGCAATTGATATTGTTATCCCCGATGCCCCGGCTGTACGCTCATCTTTAAAAATAAAAGCCGGTTCTATGCTTTACGGTTGGCTATTACGCTCTGAAACATCAATGAAACCCTATACAGAGAACATTCAAAATACGTTATATAGCGAACCATTAGAGACTCCGCCATCAAAAGCTACGCTTTGCCAAGAATACCTTGTTGATGACTCAAGGCTAGTCATAGAGAACCTACTAAGTGCACAAAAGAACCACTGCCAGCTATTATCAAGAACTAAGGTTATTAGCGGCTCTCTTTCTAAAGGAACATGGAAGTTAAAGCTACAAGACAGCATTAACGGAGACGAAACCACAGTCTCAACCCGCTGCATAGTTAATGCCGCAGGCGCCTGGGCCCAGTCGGTGCTAAGGCAAGCTTTAGGGTGTAAAACACGTTGTGAGCAACCGTTAGAAAAGCACAGTTTTATTGCAGTCCCGAAATTCTATAAAGGGCAGCACGGCTATATGTTACAGCTTCCCAATCAACAGTTCCTTTCCGTTTTGCCCTATGCATCTGACTATTGCTTAGTTGGTCCCGTAATAAGTCCAGTGACTAACAATATACTCACTCCAATTAACTCACCGCCAAAACAAATCAATACGACAGCTAACGAAGATGAGTTGAACACTCTTGTTAAACTACTGAATCGCAATTTCACCGCCCACTTTTCAACCAATGATATCTCTTGGTCTTTTTCTTCGGTAAGGCCTGCAACACAAGATCCCCATCAACCAATTCATATGCTCGATTTACAGTGCAGCGATGGGCAATCTCCCGTTATTTCGGTTTTTTCTGGCCATATAACCACTCACCGAATACTTGCCGAACAGGTATATGAATGTATTCATCCCTATTTACCAACACCCCTTCCTTCCCATAATACAACCCCAAATGGAGCCTCCATTAAAAACTCCAGAGCTTTAATAACAGCCCTCAATACGCAGTACTTTTGGCTGCCAAAATCACTACTAGCAAGATATTGTGCTACCTACGGAGCTAGAGCAAAAAACTTATTACATGAAGCAGTAAACCTACAATCCTTAGGCAGTGAGATTATACCTACATTGTATGAACTGGAGCTTAATTGGCTTATCGAAACTGAATGGGTAACCTGTACAGAGGATGTCTTATGGCGCAGAACAAAACTTGGAATAAAAGCAACTAAGGAAGATACTGAACGCCTGGACGCCTGGTTCAAATGCCATTACCAGCATCATTCAGCAGTTTCAAAAACAGAGAATTTAGTTCATAGTAATCGCAAAGCCTCTTGACCTTGAGCCCATTTTGCTTCATCTTCGTTTTTATTCGAAAAAGAACACTAAGTTTTATCAGGCCGCCCCCATAAGAATTAATTATCAGCAAGAGTAAGGATTAAAAGCTATGCACCACGAGTCGTGCTATATCGACGCCCTCGATGACCACAAAATATATGTTAACATTTGGAAAAAAAGCAAGGCGATAAAAAAGCCTCGCGCCATTTTACATATAAACCATGGAATGGCAGAACACAGCGATCGTTACGCTGCTATCGCCGAACATTTTGTACAAGAAGGGTATGTGGTATATGGTCACGACCACCGAGGTCATGGAAAATCGGTTCAACACGCCGAACTTCTCGGGCATTACGCTGATGATGATGGTTGGCAGAAAGTCGTATCCGATGTACTGCAAGTAAACAACGCCATCCATACGTCCTACCCAAACACCCCGGTGGTGATTTTAGGTCACAGCATGGGATCATTCATCGTTCAATCATACCTTTGCTCACATGGCGACACAGTCGATGCCGCTTTGCTATCTGGCTCCGCATTAAGCGATAAGGCCACCATGCAATTTGGCACTTTCTTAACAAAACTTGAAACTCGTCGACAAGGTGTACTGGGCCGCAGTAAGTTGTTAGATTTCGTTTCTTTCGGAGTTTATAACCGCGAGTTTAGGCCCTTTCGAACCAGTGCTGACTGGCTATCGACTGACCCACTTGAAGTCGATAAATATATCGCTGACCCGTTATGTGGCTTTCTTTGTACAAATCAACTCTGGGCAGATTTACTGACAGCTATGAAAGATGTTTCTGACATCAAAACCCTTCAGAAAATCCCCAATACGTTGCCAATACTAGCTTTCTCCGGTGAACTGGACCCACTAAGTTATAACAAGCGTAAAACCCACGGTATTGAAAAATTATCATCCCACCTTCGATCCAGTGGACAGCATTATGTTACCCACAAACTCTACCCTGGTGCTCGACACGAAATTCTAAATGAAACAAACCGTCGCGAAGTTATTAATGATGTTCTGCAATGGACCGAAGAACATTGCAACATTCCTGCGATAAAAAATCCGACAAAAAACGCAAAAAAAAACACGGACCTTGAATCCGCCTAACCTGGGAAGTTTAAGGTTTATATATGGCAAGGATGCCGAAGAAAGATCACGTTAGATGCAATTGTAGCGCCAGAGAATCAGACGGCCCGTTAAAATCAGATCACCCGCTAAGTCGCTCGTTTATTAGCTACAAGAATTTTTACACTCTTTTCCTCCAATCCTGTGTCGAGTTCGTTAGAATTGATAATTACCTCCACTCACGCAACGGTCACGGCAAAAAATTCTATGGAAACGCTAGAGAACAAAACATTTGATGAATTAACCATTGGTGATACAGCAGAGCTAATCCGCACCGTAACCGAACAAGACATTCTTCTTTTCGCCTGCCTTTCTGGTGACAACAACCCCCTTCATCTAGACGAGGAATATGCAAAAACCACACACTTTGGTCAGCGTATTGCACACGGTATGTTTAGTGCTTTACTTGTCACCACCGCCGTTGCCACCAAACTTCCGGGGCCAGGCACTATTTACCGAGGCCAGGATATGAAGTTCCAACGGCCTATATTCATTGGAGACACTATCACTGCAAAATTGGAACTCACAGAAAAGAAGAAGCGGGGAAACCTGATAAAGATTAGCTGCGCTATGACAAACCAGCACGGTGATCTTGTTTTCAGCGGAGTATCAACGGCAATTGCACCTACAGAAAAAATCAAAATAAAAGCCTCACCTCTACCCAAACTTTCGTTTGAAGCAGAGGGTTAAAAGCCGGGGGCGTTAAAACCAAAGGTTTAACGCGCCAGAAAACGCATACCCTCTTCCAAGCCTTTTAGTGTAAGAGGGTACATTTTTTCTTCAACTAATCGACGAGCCCATGTTACAGAAGTAGTAAACTCCCAACTTGTTTCTGGCTCAGGGTTCAGCCAAATAACCTTATCAAACTTATCGGTCACTCTACGCATCCAAACCTCACCAGACTCCTCATTCCAATGCTCAACACTACCGCCAACAGAATTGATTTCGTATGGAGACATGGTAGCATCGCCCACAAATATCACTCGATAATCCGAGCTATAGGTTCGTAGTATATCCCAAGTGTCTGTTCTCTCCTTGGTACGTCGATTATTATCCTTCCATACGCCCTCATAAATAAAGTTATGGAAGTAAAAATACTCCATATGCTTAAATTCAGTTTTTGCCGCCGAAAACAATTCTTCACAACTTTGAATATATGGATCCATTGATCCACCAACATCAAAAAATAT
>MAAC01013519.1_pt1 | contig 29729 bp, 27 predicted proteins | sample 1115981 | NCBI WGS metagenome assembly MAAC01 (sample SAMN04961126, study PRJNA320927) | seawater metagenome | isolation source: sample BD02T64 sea water enriched with oil for 64 days | place: USA:Gulf of Mexico | collected 2013-07-27
TCACCAAACCCGTCGGCACTGTGCTTTGACCAGAGTAGTTAGCACCCCAGCACGTCACACCATTATCGTCTAGGGCACAGGTATGGCTGGCTCCTGCCGAGACAGCCCTTGGATTAACCAAGTTATCCGGTACCGTACTTTGACCAGAAGCATTATCACCCCAGCAAGTCACGCCATTATCACCCAGAGCACAGGTGTGACTTGCACCCGCGACTATAGCCGCTGGATTAATCACGTCAGATGGCACCGTGCTTTCACCGCTATTGTTACTACCCCAACAGATAACCCAAGTGTCGTCGATTGCACAAGTATGACGTGCACCCGCAGCAATCGCCGATGGATTAATCACCGTATCCGGCACGCTACTTTGACCTGAACCATTGTCACCCCAACAGGCCACACCATTGTCGTCTAGGGCACAGGTATGGTGCTGACCTGCAGAAATAGCCGTTGGATTACTCAAATTATTTGGCACCGAACTTTCACCATTCCCATTATAACCCCAGCAGGTGACACCACTGGTATCGAGATAACAAGAATGAAGCCCTCCAAGGGCTAATTCGCTTACCTGAGAGAATGCTGCCGTTACCTGTTTGTTACCAGAAAATTGCCCTATCGAAACTGTGCACTCGAGACTCCCTGCGCATGAACCTCCCCAACCATCAAAAACATAACCGACCTTAGGAATTGCTTGCAGCACGACCGCTTGATCTGAACCGTAACTCGCTATACAGGTTTCCCCGCAATTAATATTACCGTCCACCGAAGTAATTAAACCACCGCCAGAATTCTCAACAGTGAGATTACAACCACTCAACAGCCACGTAAGCATGAAAACGTAATATAGATTGACCTTAGACATTAACAAACCGTCCCTGATAAATTAATCAATAAAAATGTTGCGTACAAAGTACTCGCTACGCGTTATTTAACGATGAAACCTTAACTATGGCAAGGGTATTCATCAAACAATTATTCGTTGTTTTTTGTAATGTTAGAGCTCCTATATCAGCACCTCAACAGTCCAAGTTACTAAGCAGACTAAAAGTACTGAGAAGCGGACTCAAAATTTCGTCTCCGCTCCTTTTCTCAACAATGCCCCTACCTTACAACACCAGTGTTTCAGACAATAGGCTCAAACTTACGCCTTGCATGGATACTGCAAAAGCGGTGTCGTGGATCACTTACCCCTATAACTCTTCAGTTCTTTCATTAACCAGTCTTTACTGTTAACGGATTTGACATTTTCACAGTGAATTTTATAAGATTCACCTGACATTTTGCTTTTTGTTGCTGAGTATTTAATAAAATCTTCCGTTGATTTAATATCATCTTTGAAATAATCATATTTCTTATTGATATGTTCGACCGCTTCAATTCCCGTATGTATTGTTCCATTTCTTTCATATTTACAATCAGTTTTTGAAACATAATCAAGCAAATGATCAATCTCATCTTGACTCGATGCATGTACATTCAATGCCCACATGGACAAAAAAAATAATAACCCGAATACCGGCAAAATCTTCAAAATTGAAATACTCCTCATTTAACGTTCCTGTTTTAATAGAAGGATGTCATCGGGTAAATCTAGCGATGGGTGCTCGGCGAGCAAGGCATCTAATATCACTATTGCTGCCTTTACATCACCCGCATCCCTTAACGTTCTAATCTGATTGAAATGAACATCAAAACTCACAGCGTTATTTTGCAACTCTTCCTGCACTTCTTCCTGCACTTCTTTTTGAACTCGTTTTTGTAGATGCATAGGGGGAGCCATCATCAACATTTTTGCCCTTTCCTCCCGCTTAATTGCAGGTTTTGGCTTACGCTTTTTAGCTTTATGTGATGCCGACACCTTTAATTCAACTACAGGTTCTGGTTCAACTACAGCTGATGACACCGAGGCTGCACCACTTTGAACCGTTGCTAATTCAGTTTCTGGAACTACCTGCTCCATTATCAACGGGGCCTCTACATCGTTTGTTTCAAATCCCCTTTGAACTTTAGATTTGGCTCTAGACTGTTTTTCAAGCCTCAACTCTAACGATGAAGAAACACTATCCATCAATACCCTGTCCCCTTGAATTTCCCTATTTTCCCCCTTGGAGCTTTCACCCTCATCAAATACCGAAGGCATAGGCATTGCATAATCTAACTCCATTGGGTCACTTATTAAAAGTTGATCTGCATTCTCCCTATAAAGCAGCCCTACCATTGCACTGACCACTAAACACGCAACTAGCGAATTGGGAACAAACCAGGGGTTTTTCGTAGATGTGTTTTTTGACCTTCTAGTTGAATCTTCTTTCGCCAACGATAAACTAACGATCTTATTTTCAGTACTGCCGTCAACATCAACACGCTCATCTCCCGCTGACCCATTAAGCTTTGAAAGAATCAGGTCATCCAAGTCAGTAGTAGGCTGCATCTTCTCTTTTGAGGCATCATATAGCTGCGCTATTAAATCGTCATCAAAATGATGGTCGGGGTGCTTGTTATTATTCATTGTTCTGCCCTCCTTCATTTTCCATTGATGTCCGGATTTTCTGCATTGCGTAGCGCAGTCGTGTTTTTGCGGTCTCTTCCCCAACCCCTATAACTTCAGCAATGTCCTTAACACTAAAACCCGCTTCATGCTTTAACAAAAACACGTCTCTCTGATCCGCGGGCAAAGTCGACAAAATCGCCAACAAACGATCAACCTGCTGCTTTGCACTAACATTATTCATTGGATTATCGTTTTGTGCATTAGAAGCAACTATTACATCGATATCCTCACCGTTTTCATCCGACAGTGGCTCAAATTTATGTCGATGTTTACGGACTGCATCAACAATACAATGATGGGCAATCGTATATAACCACGTAGTGAACTTTGCCGACACAAGATAAGTAGACGAGGCTTTTATGACTTTTGCCCAGACCTCCTGAACCAATGCATCGCCATCAAGCTGCAACCCAACATGACGTTTGATATACCGATAAACACCCCCTTTATGACGGTGATACAGGAGCTCAAACGCCCCTGTATTCCCCTCACCATAAAGCAGCATTAATGCCTCATCAGGTTGCTGCACATCCATTAAATGTTATATTCCAAAATCGACAATTCCCAAATCACTAATATGATAACTGATAGTTCAAAAATCGTAGTATGTGACAAGTGTGTCATAGTTATAATGTTTTTCAACATAGTTGACACAAATGCCGCGCATTAAATAAGCAAATCAGTCTCAACCTTGAGGGTTTAACGCCTCAGCTAACCGTACCAAATTAACAAATTCACTACGGTACCCCCATGAGTCCTTCCCTTTTGCTGATAAACCCATTACTTCAACATTCTCTAATGTTAAACCTTGCGTAAATTCTCCACCAGAAAGTATTTGACCGAAGCCTGCAACAGCCGCCGAAAATTTAAAACGATCACTGGCATTATTGAATTCTGTACGAACAGTTGATCTCATTACTGGCTGCGACATCAATTGACTAACATTTTGACCTGGCTGCTTGTAGCGTAATTTAACAAATGCCAACTCATCTGTTGTGTTGCTTTCCTGTGTTTGCTTCCCATGATCACCATAACGTAATGGATCAACACGATTCCCAGCTTCTCCGGCAAAGGTGATTTCATACAAAGCAGTTACCGAATGTCCCGCTCCAACCTCTCCCGCATCAATCTTATCGTTATTAAAATCATCTCGATTTAATGCTCTATTCTCATAACCTATCAAACGATATTCTTGTACTATGTTCGGGTTAAATTCCACCTGAATTTTCACGTCCTTTGCTATCGTATGAAGGGTTGAAGACATTTCTTCCACTAGCACCTTTCGTGCCTCTTGAAGTGTATCAATATACGCATAATTGCCATTGCCCTTGTTCGCCAACTGCTCCATCAAGTGGTCATTGTAATTACCTTGACCAAACCCTAATGTCGTCAACGATATACCAGACTGGCGACGACTCTCAACCATATCAATAAGCGCGTCAAAACTCACTGTACCTACGTTAAAGTCTCCATCCGTTGCCAGTAACACCCGATTAATTCCTCCTTTAATATAATGGGTTTGAGCCAATTGATATGCCAACGATATACCAGCTGCTCCATTGGTTGAACCACCTGCTTGAAATCGATCAATCTCCCGCATAATTTCTGCTTTATCATTTCCGGACTTACCCTCTAATACGACACCAGATGCGCCCGCATAAACTACGATTGATATCTTATCTTCTGCCCGTATTTTCTGAGTGATAAGTTTTAACGATTGCTTTAACAAACCAATTTTTCGCGGTGAATTCATAGACCCAGATACATCAACTAAAAACACCAAATTTGCATTCGGTAATGCCGAACGATCAATGTCATACCCTTTAATCCCGATGTGTAAAAGGTGTGAATCGACATTCCAAGGCGACGGGGCCACTTCTGTAGTAATCAGAAATGGCGTATCGGACGTATCTGGCTGAGGATAGTCATAATTAAAGTAATTAACTAACTCTTCTACACGAACGGCATTACTTTGAGGTAACCGCCCTCCATTGATAAACCGTCTAACGTTACTATAACTTCCAGTATCCACATCAATACTAAACGTAGAGACAGGGTTATCCAGAGCTACATGAATAGGGTTTGTTTCAATAGCACGGTAGTTTTCTCGATCAACAACCTCAGGCGGCGGCAAATATTGTGGCTGCGCATACTGCGAGGGCAAAAAACTCAACCCCGTTTTAACTTTACTACGCATCGATTTCTTTTCGGTCCGCTGTCGTATCACTGATGGAGATATCGCAACATCTGCGACGGCAACAGCCTCTTCTTCTATAACACGGTCTATTCGAGTATCTTGCGACCCAGCAACAAGCTCTTTCTTGGAAACGGCTTGAATTGTATCTATTAACTCACCTTGTGTTGCCTTTGGTGATGAGTCGGTCGTTGAGATAGTCGCTTCTTGTCGATTTACACCACAAGCAGATAGAAAAAATGTGCTACTAACAACAAGCGCTATAGAGGATACTGAAAACTGTTTCATTGGATTGCTCCGTAAAAATATCAAACGTTAGGATGTAAAGGCCTTATGTTTGATATAAACGGAGTAAATTAGAAATGGGGTTAAAAATAAAAAGCCTATTTACTTCCCCCCTTACAATTTGGCGAATCAGGAGCTGAAGCATTCGTCGTTTCCCACTCCTGATCGGTATAGGTATGGATTGCTAGCGCATGTACAGGCCCTTCAACTTCATCTGACAACACTTTATATACCATTTGATGCCTAGCCACTGATCTCTTGCCTTCAAATGCTTCCGATACTAACACTACCTTAAAATGAGTCTCTGAATTAGCAGGTACACTATGCATATGACTTTCGTTATCTACCGAAAAATGTGACAGCTTAAATGCCTCTTGAAGCTTCTTTTCTATAGCAGCTTGTACTTCCATAATATTCCTTATGCTAACAGCAGGTAATTGGCTAAAATTCCGAAAGCGTAGTTTATCCGTTCCAGCGAGTTTAATCACCACCTATAGCTTGCCGCTCACTACCAATAACCAAACAACCGTAATTCACATTACCTTTCACATAGCCCGCCATTAACCCCTCTTTAATCCCACGCAAACCACAATGAAATTAAAGACTTACGCTTTTTTGCCGATAACCTTAATAGAAGGTAGAATAACGTTGTTTTTATGTTCACAAGAAAAGGAGTGAAATTTCGCCTTATGTTACCCATGCCAAAGATAGAAAGGCGACAGATTGACCGGTTAAAATCCAACCGATCACTGAAAGTCCATAAATCAAAGGCTGGCAATTCTGTAGAACAAGAGCCTAAGAACTTGTTAAGCGAGCGCCGCTCGCCTAGTGAAGAAAGGCGTGAAGTCGATCAGGAAGTTGCCTTTGAGCGTCGACGGTCAGATCGTCGCCGAGCATTCCTGCGTAATTCCCGCCAAATGCGAGAAATCTTATCCAATTCCGGGGTTAATTCACCCACACCGGCGTCTCGACAAGGTATGTTTATTGACGAAGAGGTTTAGCATTCGCGTTTATTTTGGTGCGTAATGCCTTTCTTGAGGTTCAATCCAGAGCAAAACCCTACGGATATCAATCTTTCTGCTATATTTTGCACTTCTTTCGCATTTTCATTGGAATTTCTCAGCGCTGAGGAATAAAATCCCCTCCGTAAAAAACTATCCCCTTGTAGGAGCACATCAATGAAACAACCCGTACGCGTCACAGTGACCGGTGCAGCTGGCCAAATCAGCTATTCTCTTCTTTTCCGCATCGCCGCTGGCGAAATGTTGGGCCTAGATCAACCCGTAATTCTTCAGCTACTGGAAATCACTCCTGCGTTAAACGCGCTTAAGGGTGTTGCAATGGAGCTTGACGATTGCGCATTCCCTCTTCTACAGGAAATGGTACTTACTGACGACCCTATGGTTGCCTTTAAAGATACCGATTACGCACTGCTTGTTGGTGCTCGTCCTCGTGGACCGGGCATGGAGCGTAAAGATCTTCTAGAAGCTAACGCTGCTATTTTCTCTGCTCAAGGTAAGGCGATTGACGCTGTTGCTAACAAAGCTATCAAGGTTCTTGTTGTAGGTAACCCTGCAAACACTAACTCGTTGATCGCTCAGCGCAACGCGCCAAGCATCGACCCTCGTCAGTTTACTGCAATGACACGCTTGGATCACAACCGTGCCATGACTCAGCTAGCTCAGAAGACTGGCTCTGCTGTTACTGACATCAATAAGATGCTTATCTGGGGCAACCACTCCTCCACTCAGTATCCTGATATCTCTAACACAAGCGTTAAAGGCGAAGCTGCTAGCGGTCTTGTTGAAGATGCATGGTACAAAGAAGAGTTCATCCCAACTGTACAGAAGCGTGGCGCGGCAATTATCGAAGCTCGTGGTGCATCAAGTGCAGCATCTGCCGCTAACGCAGCAATCTTCCACGTTCGCGATTGGGCTTTAGGTACTCCTGAAGGCGATTGGACTAGCATGGGTGTTTATAGCGATGGAAGCTACGGCATCGATAAAGGTCTTATCTATTCATTCCCTGTTATCTGTAAAGATGGCGACTGGGAAATCGTTCAAGGCGTTGAAATCAGTGAATTCAGCCGTGAGCGCATGACTGAGACTGAAAAAGAACTTCAAGAAGAGCGTGATGCAGTTTCTCACCTTCTTCCTTAGTACTTTCTGAAAAGATTGTATTAAAAAACCGAGTCTTTGGCTCGGTTTTTTTTATGACTGGCTTTTACGAACAACCATCAATAACAGGGAAATTATGATGTCCGAAGAGATTAACAATGTTAGACCAAACGGAGGCTTAGTCCTTAAACTTCTTTTTATATCGGCAATTTTAGCCGTTATGATTTTTGTACTATCCAACTCATTTTTCTATGCTGAGCCTGGTTATATCTATCATGTACGAACCGTTACTGGGCAAGAAGAAGTTGTAACGGAAGTTGGATACAAATTCTATCCCTTTGGACGTTATAACTCATGGAAAAGAGCCATGACGGTCCAAGCGTTACAGGGTTCTTCCGGCGACGCAATTCGCGCGGAGAAAGATTCGGATAACACCTCTGCCAGCCTACCTCCCATGAGAATCATGTTTCTCGATCAAGTTGACGCGCGCGCAGAAGCAACCGTACGTTTCTCAATCCCTTCTGACCAAGAATCCTTCCTGAAACTTGCTCATGAATACCGCTCTCCAGAAAACTTGCTGCGCACCGCTCTAATGCCGTCTTTCAAAGAAACATTACAAGCGAACGCGTCCCTAATGACCGCCGAAGAATACTATTCAGGTGGACGCTCTCAGTTTAACGCCGCATTCGAAGATCAAATAAACAACGGGATTTTGCTGGTTAAACGAGAAGAAGTCCAAGTGAGATCAACCAAAAGAACCAAGTCTTCAGCAAATGCCGCATTAGGCACCAACCAAGAACAATACGGCGAAGATACTAAAACAATCTTTGTCGTTAACAAAGTCACCGATGAGGACGGGGTACCAAAACGCAAAACGCAACGGTTTCGTAATTTTGGCATCACGGTTGTATCGGCACTTGTGACGGATGTACGCCCCAACCAGAAATTTGTTGAACGCATGCAACTAAAACAAAAAGCCTCTGCCGATAGAGCTATTGCAAGAGAACAGCGTGTTCAGGAAGAAGAACAACGCTTATTGGCAATCGCTCGTGGTGAACGTGAAGTTGCCGAACGTCAAGCAAAAGCCAAGGTTGAACAAATACAAAAAACAACAGAAGCCGAAACCGACAAACAACTAGCGATCACACACGCTGAAAAATTTAAAGCTGAAGCAGCTATTACCAAAGATACCGCTGAAATAAATTATGAAATAGCAAAAGTTGAAGCACTAACCAAACGTACATTAGCAGAAGCAGAGGCCTACCAGAAAAAAGTTATTTTGCAGGCAGATAATGCTCTGGCACAAAAATTAGATGCTGAAATACAAATACAGAAATTATGGGCAGCTGCATTCGCTAAACGCCAAGTGCCCACAACAGTTATTGGCGGTAGCCAGTCAGGCGCTCCTGTAGGCAGCGACGCCGAAGTTAAAGCTTTCATGCAGATGTTAACGCTCGACGCGGCAAAGCGCCTTAATTATGACAGGGACATGAATAAAGAAAAATAATACCCGACATCATAATTTATCAGGCAATAAAAAGGCCATTTCCCAAAACTGGAAAATGGCCTTTTTATTTATATTCATTAAGGCTTCACTTGAAACTTACCCTTCCGGCAATTTAAGCGCCACCTCTGATACAATAATTCCGTTATTATCTGCATAAACATATTCACCGGGATTAAAAGTAACACCGCCAAACGTTACAGGGATATTAAGCTGCCCTACACCTTTACGGTTACTTTTAATCGGAATAGTACGTAACGCTTGCACGCCAAGATCAGTCGAACCAATTTGATCGACATCTCGAATACACCCGTAGATAACTAACCCTGCCCAACCACTTTGTGCAGCCTTCTCTGCCAACATATCACCTAACAACGCACATCGAAGCGAGCCACCACCATCAACCACCATCACACGCCCTTCGCCAGGGTTCGCTACATGTTCTTTTACCAGAGAATTATCTTCATGACATTTCACGGTAACAATTTCACCGCCAAAAGCTCTTTTTCCACCATAATTCGTGAACAATGGCTCTACAATTTTTACTAGCTCTGGGTTTTCATCACACAAATCACAGGTTACAAAAGACAAATCCATTACCTCTACTGCCTATAAAAGGCATATTATGTTTACTTAATAAATCTAGTTACATAAAACGAGTTTATGCCAAAAAACTAGCGGGACAAAACATCTTCAGGCCGATGCGAAAGTTTGATAATTCCACTATGGTCGTAAACATTAACTCTTGGACCATTCGACACATCTTTACCATTAAATATACATTCATTAACCATCGCTTTCGCTACTGATTCCGCTTTAATGGCAGAGTACTTCGACAACGACCCGCTTAACAAAGGATTAGCCAAACTTGCTACTTTAGCAAAGAAATATTCCGAACGACGTTTATCCTCTCTATCACCAATCAATAACGAAGGCTGGTATATTGATAACGAATCATATTCCAGCTGACGAAGTTTAATTTCTAACTCGCCTTTCACACGGTTATAGAAAAATGGGGACTTAGCATCAGCCCCAATGGCAGTAACAAGATAAAATGCCTTAGCCTTCTTAGAGCGTCCCAATTGAGCCGTCTCTAAAGCATATTGGAAATCAACTTTCCGAAATGCTGAACGAGACCCCGCTTGTTTTATTGTTGTACCGAGACAACAAATAATTGCATCCACCTGAAAAAGCTCCTCATGCTCATCCAAGTTATCAAAATCAATCAGAATATTACGTAGCTTTTGATTTCGATTATTGATCGTTCTACGCGTTGGCGCTATTACTTTATCTATTCGGGGTGACACCAACAAATACTCTAAACAATGACGGCCAATCAGACCTGTTGCCCCCATGAGCAACACTGTCATCCCCGTTGATTGATCGCGTTTCTCTGCAATTGACTGAACTTTTTGGTTTTTATGTGATTCCATGATTTTTACTGCCAGATCGCTATGGCCTATCTACGCCGATTTACGTGCTATAGAAGCGGGTAACTCATCAACCTCACCCTCTTCAACCTCATTTTCATTGGCTCCCCCGAGCCACTTGCGTAGTTTACTACCTAACTCATCAATATTCACAGGTTTTGCCAAATAATCATCCATACCGGAGGTTAAACACCGTAATTCTTCTCCCTCAACAACACTCGCAGTCATTGCAATAATCGGCGTTCTTTCCAACGTATTTTCTCGCTTCCTTAGCGCCTCTGTGGCCTCATATCCATCCATTTCCGGCATCAGACAATCCATTAATATGACATCAAACGGTTTCTGATCCAAAATACTCAGCGCTTCTTGACCATTATTCGCTGTTGTCACTTGATAACCAAGCTTGGTTAACATTCCTCTAGCAACCATTTGGTTAACTTTATTATCCTCAACGAGCAACACATGTTTATCTTGCTCCTCATAAGAACCACCAGATTTTTTCGCCGCTTCTTTTATAGGCCCTTTCACTTCAAAATCAAACAGCTTCGCTAACACATGATTAATACTTGAGCGAACAACTGGCTTCGTTAACCACTCTATTTCCGGCACATCAGATAGTGTACTTTTCAAATCCATCCCGCGCTGTGCCAATGAAGTCATAATAACTTGCTTAGGGGAAACAATATCATCACTCTTCTGAATCCCCTCAGACAACTCTAGGTTGTAGCTCTTTCGTAAGGGGCTATTGATATAGACAATGTGATAAGGCCTAGCGTCTTGTTCTCCACGTTTTAATATCTCAACAATATTTTCAGATGATCGAACACTTTCCACAGCATTAATTATCATCCCCCAGCTATCCAACTCAGTTCTTAATGACTCCTCCACACCTCGAGGAAACCCCACTAACAAAGCAGCTTTCCCACGTAATTTTTTTGCCCCATCATCCTTTTGCGCTTGTTGTGTAGACACACTCACATCGGCAGTGAACCAAAAATAAGAGCCATCTTCTTCAGGGTTTTCAAAACCAATATTGCCCCCCATGCACTCCGCCAACCCTTTACTAATAGCCAAACCCAAACCAGTGTCCTCTGCTTGCCCTTCTCCCCCTCCAGTACGACAAAAAGCCTCAAATATACCTTCTACAACATCATCAGCTAATGCTTCACCCCCCAACATAACACTAACACTCAAACGACCACTCAAGGTGTCACTTCGGTCCAAGCGTACTCGTACTATAATCTCAGCCCCTCTAGAAAGGCGAATAGCTTTACTCACCAAATTAGTCACTATTTGAACAAGACGTTCTTTATCGCCTTTTAATCTCAAAGGAATGTCTCGCTCGTAAATCACACTCAAATCCAAACCACGCCCATGAGCAACAGGGCCAAGCATCTCAAGCACTTGATCCATACAACGACGTAAATTAAACACGGATTTATTCAGCACAACAGTACCCGAAGCGATTCTGGAAAAATCCAACACATCTTCCAACAAATGCAACAATCCCTCTCCAGATCTAACGGCTACACCTTGCAATTTTTGCTGCTGAGGGCTTAACTCTGTATCGTCCAACAAAGCCAACATACCCAACACATTATTCATCGGGGTTCTGATTTCATGGGTAATGTTAGTAAGAAATTCTGCCTTCACCTGGCTAGCTTCTGTCGCCACGTTAACCGCTTGGCTCAAGTCTCTGGCCTTAATTTCTAGATCATGCCGATCATAGATCGTAGACCAGTGTCGCTCATTTAGTGTCTTTGCTTGCTGTAACAAGAGTGCATAGACACTTAACAACATCCCTCCAATTGCGTAAGCATTAATGGTATTGGTCAACATTACAGCAATAATTAATGGCAAAAACACAACACTTTGAAAAAACAGATTAGCTCGATAGTACGGCGACCATTCAACATTGGCTAAGCTACACAAGCCAACGGCTAACACCACCACTAGAAAGGTATTCGTTCCCAAAGGGTAAAATAAAACGATATGTACTGAAAATGCAGCCCAGAGCGCGCCAGACATCCAATGATTCATCACGAACCAGCGCCGCCACCTGGCGGGGCCTGCGCCATAAACCGACTCAAAACGTACCACTAAAAAGAATTCGACAGCACCAAGAAGCATTAGCGCAGCACTAAATGCTAGGGTTGTAATCGCATGTTGCTCATACAACCCTCCAGTAGATGCTACTAACAAAAAAATCAGAATAATACCAAGCCATTTATACCGCCCATGTTGAGCGATATTTTTATCAATCACCCTTAATATCTTTTTATCCTGAACAAGCTTTTTTCGGTTTATCACTCAAACACCTATTAATAATGCCAAACAAAGGGCTGTTATAGCAATAAGTATAGATGAGGGATCGAATAGAGCACAGTCAATAAAATCAATAACTTAGGGAAATTTTATCCCGCCAATCAGCGTTATTGGCAAACAACTCAAAATAAGCAATCAATAAAAATATTTCACCTCAATCTGAAAGTAATCATCAGACTCCAGAATGCTAAGCTTTCGATCCGTATCCGCCAGACGCTGCACCTTCTGTAAGGTTTCTACAAATTCAGCGTAGGTATTTATTTCACCGTTAAACAGGAACAACAACCCTTTCTCTTCAATGATGTCTGTGAGCAAATCAATTGCAAATTGCGTACTTATACCATCAGAGGTAAATCCAGAGTCCGCTAGCGAGTTAGCAATTGTTGAAACGGTTTGACCCAGCTCTAGCTCTCCCCGCTCAGCTACAACTATAGCCAATATTTCTACCCGCCAACTATCTCCTATACGCCGAGACGCCTCGATAGTGTAGAGTGCCTCATTAGTATCAAAATCAATGATGCCACCTATTAGCATTTCAGTAGATTGCTCATCATTAAATGTTATGCGAGCACCTATGCCGACATCATGCTCAAAGAAACCAGCAGAATCACTGCCCCGCTCATCCCATAAGTATTCAGTAATCAACGTAACATCGATATCGCTTTCAAAAACCGTATCGAAAGTATATTCCACGCCACCCACAGCCGAGGTATAACTTTCATCAGGAGTTTCTACAGCAATTGCCTCAAGCTTTGCCACCCAGCCTTCATAAATATATTCCATTTCAAGACCAAACTGATCCATCCGTGTGTATACAGGTATTAGTTTTGGGTCAAAAAGGTCGAAATTAAAATCAAATCGAGGGTCGCGATTGGTTCCTGAAAATAATGATACGGCTACCTCCAAGTTATCACCGACCGATTGTGACCAGCGAACAGCAAGATCAAGGTTATTCTTCTCAACACCATCGTAACGGGCGTTATCAACATCAATCACAATAGGGGCCCGTAAACGGCCATCTTCTCCTTGATAGGTTCGCTCACGAAATCCAGCCAACACGTAAAAATCCAATATTCCTATATCATGAACCAATGATAGCTGGAATAGCGGTTGACCTAATTTCTCTGAAGTATCACCTTCTACAAAATCTTTCTGGTTAACCACATCTACCAAGTTTAAAAACTCGGTCCTACCCCAAAACACCCGAGTGTAACCCAGCTTTGTTTCCCAATTCTCACCTACATGCCCCCAATAAGCTTCGCGTAAATCTAGATGGGTTCTATTATCATCTAACTGATCTAACCGAACAAACGGTGTGAATGTAAAACTATCATCACCGTCATTCCAATCGACAAAGTATTCCGCTTGAGCACTGTAGGACAACGCACTCTTAGACTGACCAAACTCACCAGGATCATTAAAATAACGCCACTCCCCATTCATTTCGGCACTCCACGTACCATCTTCAAACAGGGGCTCAAACAATGCGTAAGAGGGATTTGAAAATACCAGCATTATCAGAGCGGTAACGGCTAATTTATTCATACTGCTTTACTCATCTGACATCGTGAATACTTTTTAGAGCGCACAAAAAAGCCACACAATCTTGCAAGATTCTGTGGCTTTTTTTCTATCAACGTGCCCGTTTCAAGGCATTCTTGTTAAATGCTGATGCTTTTAAACCTGCACCAAATACCGTATCACTGGATTTCAACATTGTGCTTTTGCCCGTTTGTAAGTTTACCATTTCTAGTAGATCCGGACGCCAGAACTTATCGTTGTATAACGTAAATCCTGTTGCGGCTAACGTCTTCAAATGGCTCTTTTTACGATCATAAAACTCTGCTTTTAATGTTCTGTAGTGCTCTTGGTCAATCCAAGAAACAATGCGAGTGTAGCCAGAGTATTTATCTTTTGGATAACTTTCCACTACGAAACATTTCTGCCCATCGAGAGTTTCATCTCGAAGGAACTTATAATCGTACTCTTCAACTTCACTACCACCGATATCTTCAAAAGAAAATTCACTTCCCATAAATGGACCAGATTTTTTCTTCGACGCTATTTTCTTCACACGCTTTAACGCAGGAAGGTACAACCACTGATCATCATCTTTATTAGTATGAGCAAACGTTAACAATGCCGTTCCCTTCTGATCTTTTGGCGTATCAAAAATCATCAACGTTTTATCACCATCACCGTCCTTACCTTCCAGACCCTTTACCCGCATCTGACGCTTGCTGGTATTACCACGCTTGTCTTTAAGAACCATCAACATACCGCTTTTACTATCAACATATCCGTCACCGCGTTTATCAGCTTCTTCAAAAATTGCTAATCCTTTTTCCTCAGCCGTCTCTGCATGGCCAATTAAAGGCATCGACAGCAGCGCAACAGCAACCATAGGTTTCCAGATCTTTCGTAATTGGACAGTCTTTAACATAAGTTATTCCATTCTTAGTGATGTGAAGTGTAAGTTTAACGGTGTAAATCTATGTAAATACAGACATTATCATTGTTATCGTCTAAGGAATATAGGTAGAAATGCTATACCTAATCCATTTCCGCAGAAGTCAGCATTATACTGGGTTCAAGAGAACGTTTCGAGCCTGACTCTATAGTTCTTTTGTTACTTTTTCTCCCGTCTAAAAGAAGTAAAAAAGGTGCAAAAAACAATAGGTCTACCACCAGCGCCAAGATTATCGTTATTGACGTTAACGTTCCCATATTACTGCTAGGGTAAAACCCAGAAAACGATATAACAGCAAAATTCGCAACCAATACAACAGACGTCGATACAAGCGCAACACCTACCGTACTAAAGGCATATCTCACGGCATCTTCAGTACTCAAGTTTTGTTCTCTTTTCGCTCTAACATATTTGCTCAAAAAATGAACCGTATCATCAACAACAATACCAATGGTTAAACAAGCAACAATGGAGACTGACACGCCAACATTACCCATTGTTAGCCCCCATAAACCAAATGCCATGGCAGCTGGCATGACGTTAGGCAATAGGCTCATCAAACCATAGCGCCAAGAACGCAACGACACAATAATCATCAGTGAGATCATTACAAAAGCCGACAAGGTACCGCCCAACATACTAAGCACGTTTCTCCGCGTAAGTTGGCTAAACAATACATCTAAACCTGATGGTTTTGCCTGCATATACTCAGGCATATTTTGCTCTACCCATCGCCCTGCTTTTTTAGAGAATTGCAACACACCATCTGAGGATGTTCTAGATAATATAATGTGAAAATTTGATTCATCCTTATCCATCGTCATTTGATCATCTAACCCTAAACCAAACGGTAAAGACATTTCATACATCAACAAATACTGAGACGCCAAAGGCCTGCTATTAGGCACGGTATAAAACGCTTCATCGCCACCATTCATATTTCTATTAAGGCGTTTAGTAACATCACTAAACGTAAGTGCATAAACCACTTCAGGTTGACCCTCTGCCCATTCCTTAAATTCATTTAGCTTGGATAAATACTCGGGTTCACTCACACCTCCATTATCAATTGCTGGTAGTGAAAATTGGATTCGATGCAAACCTGTCATTTCTTTTGCTAGGAATTCATTGGCAATACGCACGTCATAGCTTTCATCAAAGTACTCAACCCATACATCATTAAATTCATTCATCGGTAAAAAAGCAGCCGTACCAAAAACCATGGTACCAACACCCCAAAAAAGCGTTCGTTTACGTCGAATGACAAACTCACCAAAACTGGCCATTTTGCGCTGTGACCAGCCTTCTCCCTCAAGTAATTTTGGTGCTGGAAAAATCGATAAAAATGCTGGCATCATTACAATTGACAAGAACCAGGCTACCAACACGCCAATAACAACAACATTGCCCAAGTCCCTAAATGGAGGTGATTCTGATGCGTTCAAACAAGCAAAGCCAATTCCAGTGGTAATACTTGTGAGAAAAATGGGTTGGAAATTTATACGTAAACTTTCAATAATTGCAGGCTTTTTATTTGCACCATTCCTACGCATTTCCTGCTGAAAGCTCACCAATATATGCACACAATCAGCCACACCCAGAGTAAGAATAATGACAGGTGCATAACTTGTTATCGGTAAGAAAACAATCCCTAATGTGGTTGAAAACCCCATTGCTGCAATGACCGACAGAACAACAATCGTCATGGTGAACACCATAGCCAACACACTGCGCATAAATAAAATCAAACAAAGAATTGCAGCGCACATGGACAATGGAAAAAAGATTTCAATCCCTTCTTTCGTCGCCTGCCCCATCGCATCACTAAATATCACAGTACCCGTTAACATAAATTCGGTATCTGGGTATTTTTCTCTAAATTCGTCTCGTAAATTTCGTGACCACTCAGCGATCATAGGCGATGATTTTTTATCTTCATCCTGAACTACAGTGACACCGACAACCGCAACATGCCCTTTCTCAGAGATAGCAGCATGAACTAATGCTGGTTCATCTAATGCAATACGTCGAATTCTATCAATCGCAGGGCTGTTTAGTTTTAATGCATCTTCTATTAAATACTCAGTATAAAGATCATCCCCATCCACTTCGGTATGTTGGAAATTGGTTAACGACGCCACCCGAATTGCCTTCGGCATTTCCCAGGATCGATCAGTTAATTCCTCTAATAACGCTAACGTCTCGGGCTTAAAGATATTGTTATCTTTCGGATGTACGATAAACAGTACAATGTCACGCGCACCATATTTAACCTCCAAATCCAATAATCGTTCAAGATCTGGATTCTCGTCCCCAAAAAAAGCCCGTGAGTTATTATTCATCTTAAAATCTTTAATGCCGTAACCTAATCCAGCTACCAACGCCAACGATATCAATATCGCCAAATACGGTTTATGCACAATCCAATCGTAAAATTTATTTAACATGACTTTCCCGGTTTCCCTAAAAACAAGTTCATTATTTTTATTCAACGTGGTTACGAACACCACACGTTATCGGCAGATCGTACTATTGACTACATTAATTGAGTGTGAGCAGCGTACCTTCACCGGCAGGTATTCTATTATGATTGTTATACCTTTTTACTAATGACCATCCTTGGTGTAAATAACCCGAAATGATTACCTCGCCACTCCACGCCCAGTGAGCACTAAATATGCAGACTGCATCCCAGAAGCACACAATATGGTACTTGAGTCCCCTACTGTAAAGAGCCATTGACGACATATCAACCGACTGCTGGCGGAATACCACAACAACGGATTAAACAGACTGTTTCACCAAGGAAACAATCTGTATTTCCTCAAATTAGCTAACCTCACCCATGTTTACCTTTACGTTAACGTCAACCTTGAGGTAATATTCTTGAACCTGGCTTCCCGCTTAACTAAGTAAGTAAGTTAGCCTTACTCCCGACTACGTGGAAAGAGAATGGCCGAAACAACCCCAAATACATACACTATTAGCGAATTGGCGAAAGAGTTTAATATTACAACTCGAGCTATTCGATTCTATGAAGACAAAGGCATTCTAAACCCATCAAGGAAGGGGCAAAAACGCATATACAGCCCTCGTGACCGTATTTTATTAAAGCTCACATTACGTGGTAAACGCATTGGTTTCACATTGGCGGAAAGCCAAAAACTCTTTGATATGTACCAACATGGGGAAGATAACAAAGACCAGCTGGAAACCATGCTTGCGACGTTAGATGAAAAAGATGCGTTACTTACACAGCAAAAGCTCGATATCGAAGAGATGGAAGCAGAACTACAAGCTGCGCGAGAGCGTTGCTTTAGTGCCATCAAAAAAATAGACAACGCCTAAACATTCAGCGAACTAATCAACTACATAGCAAGAGTGCGCATCAATGACAACACTATACCCTTCTCTCAACTTCGACCTCGGCGACACCATTGACGCGCTTAGAGATTCCGTTAATCGTTTTGCACAAGCTGAAATTGCGCCTCGTGCAGCAGATATTGATCATGACAACCTCTTCCCTAATGATTTGTGGAAAAAATTTGGTGATATGGGATTACTCGGTATCACGGTTTCAGAAGAATACGGCGGCTCCGGTCTTGGTTACCTAGCACACGTTGTTGCTATGGAAGAGATTAGCCGCGCATCCGCGTCTGTTGGATTAAGCTACGGCGCTCATTCTAACCTTTGTGTTAACCAGATAAATCGTAACGGTACTGATGCACAAAAAGCAAAGTATCTACCCAAACTTGTTAGCGGCGAACACATTGGAGCCCTAGCAATGAGCGAACCCAATGCCGGTTCAGATGTTGTTAGTATGAAATTGCGTGCGGATAAAAAAGGCGACCGTTATGTACTTAACGGTAACAAAATGTGGATAACTAACGGCCCAGATGCCGATACCTACGTAATTTATGCCAAAACCGAGCTAGAAAAAGGACCTCACGGCATCACAGCGTTTATTGTTGAACGCTCTTCTCCTGGATTTACCCAAGCCCAAAAGCTCGACAAACTAGGCATGCGTGGGTCAAATACCTGTGAATTAGTTTTTGTTGATGTAGAAGTACCTGAAGAGAACATTCTCGGAAAGCTCAACGAGGGCGTAAAAGTTTTGATGAGTGGCCTTGATTACGAACGGGTTGTATTATCCGGTGGGCCAACGGGAATAATGCTTGCTTGTATGGATATTGTTGTACCCTACATCCATGACAGAAAACAATTCGGTAAAGCCATTGGCGAATTTCAGTTGATGCAAGGGAAAATTGCGGATATGTACACGCTAACCAATGCCAGCCGAGCCTATTTATATACCGTTGCCAAAGCTTGTGATCGACAAGAAACCACACGCAAAGATTCTGCAGCAGTCATACTCTACACTGCAGAGAATGCAACTAAGTTAGCCCTTGAAGCCATTCAAACCTTAGGGGGTAATGGTTATATCAATGAGTATCCAACAGGACGTTTATTGCGTGATGCGAAATTGTATGAAATTGGCGCAGGGACATCAGAAATACGTCGAATGCTTATTGGACGTGAATTATTTAACGAAACATAAATCGTTACTTTCCCCAGACAAACTCATTAGAAATCGCAACCATTTCATACCCGACAGACCGGGACGATCAGGAACAAGCCATGCCACAGATAAAATCAAAAGCAAACCCCAACAGTGAAGCCTTTCACAGCAACGTTGAAGCAATGCAATCCTTGGTTTCTCATTTACAAGAAACCGTTGCCACCATTGCGCAAGGCGGCGGTGAAAAATCACAACAACGTCATCTCGCACGAGGAAAGCTATTACCTCGCGATCGTGTAAAACAGTTACTTGATCCAGGCTCCCCTTTTCTAGAGCTTTGCCAACTGGCGGCTCATGAGGTTTATGGTGAGGATGTTCCTGCTGCTGGGGTTATCTGTGGTATTGGCCGCGTATCAGGCCAAGAGTGTATGATTGTTGCCAATGACGCGACGGTAAAAGGTGGCAGTTATTACCCACTAAGCGTTAAAAAACATTTACGCGCACAAACCATCGCAGAGGAAAACAACTTACCTTGTATTTACTTGGTAGACTCAGGTGGTGCTAACCTTCCTCGTCAAGACGATGTATTCCCCGATAAAGAACACTTTGGTCGAATTTTCTTTAATCAAGCCAATATGTCCGCTAAAAACATTCCACAAATTGCCGTTGTTATGGGTTCCTGTACTGCGGGTGGTGCTTACGTTCCAGCAATGGCGGATGAAAGCATAATAGTTAAAGAGCAAGGTACCATTTTCCTCGCTGGCCCTCCTCTGGTAAAAGCGGCAACGGGCGAAGTTGTTAGTGCAGAGGATTTAGGGGGCGCAGAAGTGCACTGTAAAATTTCTGGCGTATCTGATTACATGGCTGAAAATGACGAGCACGCGCTACAACTTGCTCGTAACTGTATAAGCCGCTTAAATAGAAAAAAACACTTAGATTTTGATGTGACTGAAACGGTCGCTCCTGCATATCCAGTAGAAGAAATATACGGAGTGGTTCCATCTGATTTAAAAACACCTTACGACGTACGAGAAGTTATTGCTCGTACCGTTGATGGCTCAGAATTTGATGAATTTAAAGCCTTATACGGCACAACCCTAATTTGTGGCTTTGCCAGAATTCATGGCTACCCCGTCGGTATTGTTGCCAACAATGGTATATTGTTTGCGGAATCAGCGCAAAAAGGCGCGCACTTTATCGAGCTTTGTGCACAACGCAAAATCCCCCTCATATTCTTACAAAACATTACCGGTTTTATGGTTGGTCAAAAATATGAAGCTGGAGGAATCGCAAAACACGGTGCAAAAATGGTAACAGCCGTTGCAACCGCCAAGGTACCAAAATTCACCGTTATCATCGGTGGTAGCTTTGGTGCTGGTAACTACGGAATGTGTGGACGAGCTTACGATCCCCGCTTTATGTTTATGTGGCCAAATGCCCGTATCTCAGTCATGGGCGGAGAACAGGCAGCCGGCGTATTGGCCCAAATCAAAAAAGACAATATGGCTCGAACGGATGATAGCTGGACTGAAAAAGAAGAAGCTGACTTTAAGCAACCTATAATCGACACATATGACAAACAAGGTCACCCCTATTATGCCAGTGCACGCCTCTGGGATGACGGTGTCATTGATCCCGCCCAAACACGGAATGTGCTTGGATTAGCGATATCAGCATCACTTAATCAACCTATCGAAGAAACACGCTTCGGCCTGTTTAGAATGTAGGGGTTGAATTATGTCAACGATCATAAATTCGCAAAATATCATTAATTCATTCCGTGAATTCCAAGAGGCTATTGAAAAATCAGATTCTGAAGTTATCTGTCATCTAGAAAACAACGGTACTCTTCGCATCTGCATCAACCGTCCAACGCTACACAATGCATTTAACGATCATGTGATTGGTTTGTTAATAGCCGCGTTTGAAGTGGCTGTCAGCGATAACCAGATTCGGGTTGTCATTCTACAATCTAAGGGGAAAAACTTTTCAGCAGGTGCCGACCTCAATTGGATGAAAAGCATGGCACAGCTAAATCTTGAAGAAAACCGACAGGATGCAGCCGAACTTGCACGACTAATGCATGTTATCTACTCATGTCCAAAGCCCGTTATCGCTCGTATTCAAGGCGCCTCATTCGGTGGCGCGTTAGGTCTAATTGCCTGTAGTGATATTGCTATTGCCACCAACAATGCTCGATTTTGTTTAAGTGAAGTAAAAATAGGGTTGATTCCTGCTGTTATCAGCCCTTATGTATCTAAAGCAATTGGCGCCCGTGCAGCACAGCGCTACTTTATCACCGCAGAGCAATTTAACGCCGAAAAGGCCTTACAGTTAGGGCTACTTCATGAAGTGGTTAACGATGAAGCTCTTGATCAGGTCGTCAACACCATTGCAGAAACGTTAGTTGCAAACGGCCCACAAGCCGTTGCGGCCGCTAAAACACTGGCGCACTACGTATCTGACAATGCTATTAATGACAAGACCATCACCTACACCACCGATCTTATCGCAAAAATCCGAGTATCTTCTGAAGGTCAAGAAGGACTCAGTGCTTTTCTAGAAAAAAGAAAAGCCAACTGGAACAAGGGTTAACGGACATGACATCACAAAATAACAACATCATACCCATCAAAAAAGTACTTATTGCAAACCGTGGAGAAATTGCCTGTCGTATTATCCGAACATTAAGCAAACTCGATATCGACAGTGTTGCACTATATTCAGATGCCGATAAAACCGCACAACATGTAAAACTTGCCGATGAGGCCGTTTATATAGGGGCATCACCTGCAGCAGAAAGCTATTTATGTGCCGATAAGATTATCGATGCAGCAAAGCGAACCGGCGCAAATGCAATCCATCCTGGTTACGGCTTTCTTTCAGAGAACAGCGGTTTTGCAAAAACCTGTGAGGATAATAACATTATCTTTATCGGGCCTCCTACATCTGCCATAGATGCTATGGGGTCAAAAGCTGCAGCCAAAGATATTATGGAAAAAGCCGATGTCCCCCTTGTTCCTGGTTATCATGAAAAAGATCAAAGCGATGAGCGTCTGCTAGCCGAAGCTACCAAAATTGGTTACCCCGTATTACTTAAAGCGGCTCTCGGCGGCGGCGGTAAAGGTATGCGTCTAGTAACATCTGCTGACGAATTCCAAGAAAACCTAGACTCCTGTAAACGTGAAGCCATTGCCTCCTTTGGTGATGACTTTATGCTCATAGAGAAATACATTACCGAACCTCGCCATGTAGAAATACAAGTATTTTGTGATCAACTGGGGAACGGCGTCTACTTATTTGAACGTGACTGCTCCATTCAGCGTCGCCATCAAAAAGTAATTGAAGAAGCCCCTGCCCCAGGCTTATCCGATGAACTTCGTAAAAGAATGGGAGACACAGCAGTCAAAGCGGCGAAGTCCATTAACTATGTTGGCGCTGGCACCTTTGAATTCTTAATGGATAAAGACGGTAGTTTCTATTTTATGGAGATGAATACTCGCCTTCAGGTAGAACACCCCGTTACCGAAAAAATTACCGGACAAGATCTCGTCGAATGGCAAATACGTGCTGCAGAAGGTCACCCTCTCCCTTGCACCCAAGAAGACCTCTCATTTAACGGTCACGCTATTGAAGTACGGGTCTACGCAGAAACACCAGAAAATGAATTTTTACCGTCCACAGGGAAAATCCAATACCTTCGAACCCCAGAAGAAAATAAACACGTTCGAATTGATTCTGGCGTAACACAAGGGGATGAGGTTAGCGTCTATTATGACCCTATGATTGCCAAGCTAATCGTATGGGATAAAACCCGCAGCGGTGCTATTCATAGAATGGATAAGGCACTAAAAGAATTCTGTGTAAACGGTGTAAATACAAATATAGAATTTTTAAGCAACATCAATAGCAACGATGATTTTGTTAATGCAAAACTCAGCACACATTTTATTGAACACCATAACGATTCATTACTAGCGCTCAAAAAAGATATTGATAACAAACACTATATTTACGCTGCTTTGTATCAACATATGCTAGAAAGCAACAATAAAAATAACTCGGACCCGTCTTTAGACCAGCAATCCCCATGGGCTTCCGTTAACGGTTGGTCACTCAATACGACCCCAAGTCGTGTTTTCCGGTTTAATCACGATCTAGTGAACAATAGTGAAGGCGACTCACAGACAGCCGAAAAAAATATCGCTGTCACCTTAACATTTGAATCCAACACTATCGTTGCATCCTGTAGAGGTAGTAGTATTCAGTGTGAAGCGTATCTAAAGGATGACGAGCTAACCGTCATTACAGGTCATGCTCAACGCATGTATGTGAGTCAATTCGATGAGAAAATTACGCTATTTATCGATGGCAAAGCCTATCACTTATCAGCCTATTCAGCGGAATTCTCCGCAGAAGGCGATGATGATAACGGGCAATTAACCGCCCCAATGAATGGACGAATTGTTGATGTTTTTGTGTCGGCAGGTGAATCCGTAGAACCAGACCAGCCCTTGGCCATCTTAGAAGCGATGAAAATGGAACATACCATTCGAGCGCCAAGTGGTGGAGTTATTAGCGAAGTATTCTACGCCCCCGGAGACCTGATTGACGATGGCGCGCCATTACTCGCATTTGAAGCACCCAATGAGAAAGGAGAATAACAATGAGTGGATTTAACAAAGTAGTTACCAACTATGATGAGGCATTAGACGGTTTAACCGACGACATGACCCTTATTGTTGGTGGTTTTGGGCTTTGCGGTATTCCAGAAGGGTTAATCGCAAAAATCAAGCAGCTTGGTGTACATGGCTTAACCTGTGTGTCCAATAATGCTGGAGTTGATGGTTTTGGATTAGGCTTATTGCTAGAAGATAAACAAATCAGGAAAATGATTGCCTCTTATGTCGGTGAAAATGCATTATTTGAAAAGCAATTACTCTCCGGTGAGCTTGAAGTAGAACTAACCCCCCAGGGCACCTTGGCTGAAAAGATGCGCGCAGGTGGAGCTGGTATTCCAGCATTTTTTACTCCTGCAGGTTACGGCACCCCTATCGCAGAAGGTAAAGAAGAACGAGAATTTAACGGTAAAATGCATATTCTCGAAGAGTCTATTACTGGAGAGTTTGCTCTTGTAAAAGCGTGGAAGGCCGACACGATGGGCAACCTTGTGTACCGTAAAACAGCGATGAACTTTAATCCTATGGCAGCGACAGCAGGAAAAATCACCGTTGCTGAAGTTGAAGAAATTGTCGAAGCCGGTGAGTTAGACCCAAATCATATTCATACTCCAGGTATCTATGTAAACCGTGTTATTAAAGGCACATTTGAAAAACGTATCGAACAGCTAACGTTAAAAAAATAGAGTCAAAGGACAAATATCATGGCACTAACTCGTGAACAACTTGCTCAACGCGTTGCACAAGAATTGCGTGACGGTTTCTATGTAAACTTAGGCATCGGTATCCCAACTTTGGTCGCTAACTATGTACCTGAAGGTATAGACGTTATGCTTCAATCAGAAAACGGCTTGCTCGGAATGGGAGAATTCCCAACCGAGGAAACCGTTGATCCAGACCTTATTAACGCGGGCAAACAAACCGTCACGACTGTTACCGGTGCATCTTACTTTTCATCTGCCGATAGCTTTGCAATGATTCGTGGTGGCAATGTTGACCTTACGGTACTGGGTGCATTTGAAGTTGACCAAAACGGCAACATCGCATCCTGGATGATCCCTGGAAAGCTTGTTAAGGGTATGGGAGGAGCAATGGACTTGGTAGCAAGCGCACAAAATATCGTTGTTACCATGACTCATGCCAATAAAAAAGGTGAATCCAAACTTCTTAAGGAATGCACCCTTCCACTCACTGGTGCAGGCTGTATTAAAAAAATCGTTTCTGATTTAGCGTATATCGAAATTCACGATGGGAAATTTCACCTTATTGAACGTGCCCCTGGGGTATCTGTAGAGGAGATCGTATCAAAAACTGCCGGTGAACTTGTCGTACCTGATAACGTACCAGAAATGCGTTTTTAATCGTAAAGGAAAATTTCCCACACAAAATAAAGGTCTTATTCAAATCCTTTCTTTTTGTGTGGCCGAAATTATAACCTCTGGTATAATACCTCGGATTTTAATCTGGCCACAGGCCAGCGCGCTGAGTTTACGTCTCAGTTAGCCACGAGGAAAAACCATGCAGAATGTAGTAGTATGTGCCCTATATAAGTTTATCACTCTAGAAAATTTCGAAGAAATCAAAGCCCCTTTACTCAAAGTAATGCTCGATAACGATGTCCGAGGCACGCTGTTACTTGCCAAAGAAGGCATTAACGGCACCGTGGCAGGCTCTCAAGCTAATATCGATGCATTACTTGAATGGCTCGCTAAAGACCCTCGTTTAACAGGTATCGTACATAAAGAGTCTTATGACAATGAAATGCCCTTCTACCGTACAAAAGTAAAGCTAAAGAAAGAGATCGTCACCATGGGTATAGAAGGTATTGACCCGAAACAAGTGGTCGGCACCTACGTAAAACCCAAGGATTGGAATGCACTTATCAGCGATCCAGACGTCGTGCTGGTAGATACTCGAAATAACTATGAAGTAGAAATCGGTACCTTTAAAAACGCCGTTAACCCTAACACCGTCAGCTTTCGAGAATTCCCAAAGTATGTGCAAGAAAACATGGACCCAACAAAGCAGAAAAAAGTTGCCATGTTTTGCACTGGAGGTATCCGTTGCGAAAAGTCTACTGCGTATATGAAGGAGCTGGGCTACGATGAGGTTTACCATTTAGAAGGGGGTATTCTTAAATATCTAGAGGAAGTCCCAAAAGAAGAGACGCTATGGGAAGGTGAGTGTTTTGTATTCGATAACCGTGTCTCCGTAAATCACGACCTAGAAAAAGGGCTTTACGATCAATGTCATGCTTGTCGTATGCCAATAACTGAAGAAGAAAAGCTACACGAGAAATATCAAGAAGGTGTTAGCTGTCACCATTGTTTTGACAATCAAACACCAGAGCAACGAAACCGCTATGCGGAACGTCAACGACAAATTCAAATTGCACATAAAAGAGGCGAAGCCCATATTGGTAGTGATGTTGTTGATGCTGTAGCCAAACACAAAGCAGAAAAACAACTCAAACGTGAGAAAAGCCAACAATCATCGTCCTAAATAGAACAAAAAAAATATATTTTCGGTAACCCATAGTCAAATCCAATAACAGGTGTATATTTATCACAGGCATCTTACGTTGGAAAAGACTATGGACACCAGCAATCACTCCAATATGCAATTATTATTTGATCAACTAGGCCTTTCATCTAGCCCTAAAAGCATTGATCATTTTGTTCAGTCCTATAACATCGAAAAAAACATTTAATTCACACTAGGAGAGAGACATCATGGCATTTGAATTACCTGAACTACCCTATCCCCAGAATGCATTAGAGCCCCATATCTCAGCAGAAACATTGTCGTTTCATTATGGCAAACACCACAACACATACGTGGTTAAGCTCAACGGTCTTGTTGGTGGAACAGAGTTCGAAAATAAAACCTTAGAGGAAGTGATAAAAAGTTCTGAAGGTGGCGTTTTTAACAATGCGGCTCAAATTTGGAATCATACTTTTTACTGGAACAGCTTAAGTCCAAATGGTGGCGGTGAACCAACAGGAAAAATCGCGGATGCAATTACTGCAGCTTTTGGATCTTTTGACGCTTTCAAAGAAAAGTTTAATGATAAAGCCGTTAATAATTTTGGATCAAGTTGGACTTGGTTAGTAAAAAAGGCGGATGGAACACTGGATATTGTCAACACATCCAATGCAGGAACTCCAATTACAGAAGATGGCGTAACCCCATTAATAACAGTAGATTTGTGGGAGCACGCTTACTACATAGACTATCGCAATGTTCGCCCTGACTATTTAAAAGGGTTTTGGTCATTGGTTAATTGGGAATTCGCCAATAAAAACTTAGGCTAACGAAAATCTGGAAAAAGAAAACCCTTAAACAATAAAGCCTGTAAATATAGAGAACAACATCTATTTTTACAGGCTTTATTGTTTAAGGCTAATGTATTGTTAAATAGCGAGCTGTGGAATAAGCCCTGAGCCCCAAATAATAATAGTTGCCGCCATGAAACCAACCAACGTACAAAGCCCTGCCGTTAGAATTGACGATGAGAAAATAAAACCTCTCTCCTCTGGGATATTCATAAAGATAGGCACACCAACATATAACAGATACAAGCTATAACAAACGGCTGCCAAAACCACCAAAACATTCAGCCATATCACCGGAAACAACCCGATAAGCCCAACAAAAAACATAGGGGTCGCGGTAAAACTAATGAAAGTTAAGCAACGCTCAAAACTGGCATCCGCGCCAAACGTTTTTTCCATCCAGAACGTAATATAAGACATAAAACCTACACCAACTAACAGAGCAATATAAAAAGCGATCGATAGCGGTAGTGCTCGCGCTGTTGATAACGTCGTATAATCACTTCCAGTTAAACTCCAACCCACCTGCGTTGCACCAAAATAAAGTGACACTGCTGGAATTGCAGCAAGAAAAACCAAGTGCATTAAGTATACATGGCCCATGCTGTAGTTTTCAGTTTTGATTGCATCCCACTCTCTATGAGGGTGTGAAAATAAGCCATATAAATGTTGTAAATACATGATTTTTACTCCGCTTTTATGTTTTATTATAGACATAGGTGGCTAATTTTCACAAATATCTACTTATGAAGTTTTACTCCATTGCTTTATAGAAGCAAAAGCATACAACAAAATTCCTTAACTACGCGTCAACCTATTTTGGATACCTTTAGCAACCAGCGTATATCCGTCAATATATCTTTGCCATTGGTACCAGGAGAAAACCGCAAAACAAGATTACCTAACGGGTCAATTAGCCAAATACTATAGTCATCTACTGGTAGTTTATTCTCAGTTAGCCACAAGGACATTTTCTCTGTGAGTTGGTCAGATTCCAATACTACATTATTCGGCGGGAAAAGCTCATGGTCACCTTTCTTAAGCCAAATGGACTGAAGGCGGCTAAACTCCTTCCCTAAGGCTTTGTGAACTTGCTGCATAATAATCAACTGCTCTTTACAATCATTACCACACTCGTCTCCCATTAACATAAGTCCCCAACGACCATGTTGAAGCTCCGTTACCCCTTGAGGAATCACCAAGCCAGACGTCATCAACTCACCATGATTCTTCATCCCTTCAGGCAAGCCCCACCCTGTACCCGCCATAAACCACGCCAAAAGCGCGGGAGCAAAACCCACAAAGAAAAGTATTCTAAGCTGCCAATTTTTGCTGATTTTCATCGTCCACCCTACTAATTGAAATTCTCATAAAGAGTAATAGACATGCTATCCCTATCAACGCCCACTGCATAGCGTATCCTAGATGCATATGATATTTATTTTTAAAAACAACCTCCGGCAACGACCACCCAGCAACCGGGGTTAAAGAATAAATTACCGCGGGATAGTACGTTTTTTCCCAATGACCACCTAACAAATTGAGATCTACATGTTGTAAAAGGGATGGCCAAGATGGGTCCAACAATGGGTCCTGCAACATAAACCCTTCTCTGGGCAATTTCGTCATACCCTCTATCGAAATAAAATCTGGAAGTATATGGGTGAGTTCAAGGTCAGCCGTCAGTGGTTGCCAGCCTATATTTACCAGCACACTATCATACGGTAAATTTTCAGCAACAAGCCTAACGTCAACCAATACCTCTCTTCCTGGGCGACGCTCTTTCGATCGGTTATCGAGAAGATAGTGTGCCTCGATACTACCTTCAATTTTTACCTTTTGATATTCATCTGGAGGGTTTGATAATGTTACTGCTGTGTATTGATTCTTTTCCTGCTGTAGAAGATAACGTTCGTTGGCAGCAGCTCCACGCTGCCATTGCCAAACCGACAACAGTAAACACAAAATTACCGCAGAGGAAGTAAATAAAAGAAAATAGACACCAGAAGAAAACTGATATTGGCCAACGCGTAAACTCGGGTTATAGTGCGTCAAACGAATCATCCCTCAATCGAGGCAGCACCAGCATGCCGTACAAATTGCTTATTATTATTGGTCTCATCATTGTCATCGTTAGCTTATTTTATAGCTTTTATCACTTGCTATCATCAGAGAAAACAGGAAACAAAGTCCTGATCCCTCTGGCGTACCGCGTAGCCGCCAGCATCGCCGTGTTGATACTGGCATATTTGGAACTCAGTCAGAAGACATAAACCAACAAAAAGAGACACAACCAAACCACATCAACAAAGTGCCAGTA
>MAAC01012951.1_pt2 | contig 29724 bp, 25 predicted proteins | sample 1115981 | NCBI WGS metagenome assembly MAAC01 (sample SAMN04961126, study PRJNA320927) | seawater metagenome | isolation source: sample BD02T64 sea water enriched with oil for 64 days | place: USA:Gulf of Mexico | collected 2013-07-27
CCGCCACACGATCGCCCGGTTCAAGCCCCAGTCCGGCAAAGGTATTGGCATAGCGGGCCGCCATCGCGAGGAAGTCTTTATATGAAAGGACGGAGCCATCCGGCAAAAAGAGAAACGGTGCGTCCCGCCCCTGGTTTGCACCAAAGAGAGTGTCATAAAGGGGATTGCTCATAACGGATCTTTCATGAATCTGAAGAAATTTTTCAATGCAGATGATCTGGCCGGGCTCCGTTCTGTCGACCGCAGCGCGGCCCGGCGTTGAAGAAACGCCAGCGCCGCTGGGGCGCTGGCGGAAAACGGGCCGCTCTCACAGGACAAACCGGGATCAGCGCCTGTTCCTGTGTCTGAGCCGCGGCTTTACGCGGCGGCCGCTTTTCTGCGGCGCAGGCGGACCTCACTGATCAAAGGCAGTGAGACTGACAGCACCGTCAGGATCAACAGCGACACCACAATCGGACGCCCGAGAAACCCGGACCACTGATGATCAAAGATGATCAGCGACTGCTTCAGAGTGCCCTCAACCAGGCCTCCAAGGATAAGCCCCATAATGATCGGCGCCGCCGCAAATCCGTAACGCTGCGCCCCGAAGCCCAGCAACCCGGCAAATATCATCGTCCAGACATCCAGCAGCGACTGGTTCAGCGCATAGGCACCGACGCAGGACAGGATAAAGACCGAAGGCCACAGAAACTGGATCGGAATCAAGGTGATCCGTGCAAACAGTTTGGCACCAAAAAACCCGAACAGACCGAAGGCCAGATTGGCAATAAGCATGGCGAGGAAGATTGAATACAACAGGGTGGGCTGTTCGGTGAACAGATGCGGGCCCGGCCGCAGCCCCTGAGCCATCAACGCGCCGAGGATAATGGCGGTGGTGGCGCTGCCGGGAATGCCAAGCGCAAGTGTCGGCACCATCGCTGCCCCGGTCGCGGCGTTATTGGCCGCCTCCGGCCCTGCAATGCCGCGCAGGTCTCCCTTGCCGAACTGCGACTTGTCTTTGGCAAAGCGCTTGGCTTCATTGTACCCCATCATCGCCGCGACCGTGCCGCCTTCGGCGGGCAACAGACCAATGAAAGAGCCGATACCACAAGAGCGGGCAATGGTACCAAGACAGCTTTTGATCTCAGCCCAGTCCGGCAGACGCACGGCATTCAGAGCGATCGCCACCCTGCCCTCGTTCAGCTTGCCCGATTGTTTGATGAACTCCGCACCGGCGAACAAACCGATCATCACCGGAATGAAATTGATACCCTCAGACAGCTCCCAATTGCCAAAGGTAAAGCGCTCGATCCCGGTGGTGAAATCCATACCCACCGTCGCGATCAGCACGCCGACGGCGCCACCGATCAGGTTTTTAATCGCACTTTCGCCGCTGATCGTTGCCAACATCGACAGACCAAACAGCGCCAGTGCAAAATATTCCGGCGGGCCGAAATTATAGGCGAGGCGCGACAACAGGGGGGCTGCCACAATCAGCACAATGATCGAGAATATGCCGCCGATGACCGACGATACAGCCGCCAGCCCCAGCGCCTTGCCCGCATAGCCCTTTTGTGCCAGCGGATAACCGTCAAATGCAGTGGCGGCGGCGGGTGGCGCGCCGGGCGCATTCACCAGAATAGCGGTAATCGAACCGCCAAAGGTCCCCGCGCAATACAGCGCCGACAGCAAAGCGATGGCCGGCACCGGATCCATCGACAGCGTGAAGGGCAACAGCAGCGCCGTGGCCATAGTTGAGCTGAGCCCCGGCATGGCCCCCACCAGCACCCCGCCGAGCGTTCCAAGGATCACAATACCAAGCAGGTACGGATCTGAAAATCCCGCCAGAGCAAGCAGAAAACTGTCCATGATTAAATTTCTCCGATTATTGCAGACTGGCCCACGCGGTTGCGCGTTTCATCCGGGCCTAAAACAGTTTTCCCAACAGATTAATGATCAGTCCGGGTGGAAAGTTGACGTCGAGCACAACGCCGAACAGCATATAAATAGCGAATGGAAACAGCAGCGCATAAGCGATCAGGCCCGCCGATTTCCCGGCGCCCCAGATCAGTGGCATCACGACGCAAAACAACGTCATCGCCACAAGCGGTCCAATCGCCTCAAATGCAATTGCGAATGCAACCATCAGTGCGCCGGTCATCAACATGACCGGTTTTGGAAAATCCCGTGCGCGATCTTTGTGTTTCAGTCCAAGCGCCATCATAACAACTGTAAGAGACGCAATCACCGCAAGCACCATGCGGGGAAAGGTTGCCGGCTGCACATTCTGCGCCAGAGCCGCCGGAGCTTCTGCTATGTCGAAGGAGATCCAGTAAGTCACGGCCGTAAATGCGAGCACAACGGCACCGATGGCAAGATCCCGTGGTAAACGACCCGCTTGCGCGGGCCGTTTCATCTGTTGCTGAACCGTCATCAGAGCAAACCAAGCTCCTTGAGCGCGGTCTGGCTGTCGACGAAGATCCGGTCGATATGGGCGTTCCAGCCGTCCATGCCAACCACAGAGGAACCGGTCATGCCGCCGCTTGCCAGATAGGCCTGGTAAACCGGGTGCTGCATCGCTTTCAACAAGCCCTGCTCGAGCGACTCCATGCGATCCTCTTTGATGCCGGAGAGAACAGCAAAACCGCGCACCGTGGAAACTTTGGCGTCAATCCCCTGCTCCACCGCGGTCATCACGTCGGGAATGCTGCCAATACGTTCGCCAGCCAGGGTCACAACAGGTTTGAGATCCCCGGACAGGAATTGACTTTCGCCCTCGGCATAGTTGAGAATTGCCGCATCCATATTGCCGCCAACCAGGCTGGTGACGATGTCGCCGCCGCCCTCAAAGGGAACGATGGTATATTCGATACCTTCGGCCTTTTTGGCGAAATTGTGCAGACCGACGTGATCAGCACCACCGGCAAAAGTCGTACCCCATTTCAGCCCGCCGCTTTTCTCTTTGGACGCACGGATCAAGTCTTCAAGACTGTTGATCGGGCTGTTTGCCGGCACCGCAACAACGGTCGGATCATCGGTGGCACGCGCCAGACCAACAAGCTGGTCGATGGTAATCGGTATTTTCTTCTGAATGATCTGGAAAATGTGGCTTTGAGTGATGGTCAAAAACGTATGCCCATCACGCGGCTGAGAATTCAGGTACATCAAAGCTGCAGACCCGCTGCCGCCGCGTTTGCTGACCACGGTCATGTCCTGTTTGAACACGCGACGTGCGCGCAACATCATCATGCGCGTGGTGATATCAGTGCCACCGCCAGCGCCTGCATGGGTAACCACCCTCATAGTCTGGCTGGGAAAATCAGCCTTTGCAAAAGCAGCACCGGCAAGCGATGAGCTCATGGCAACACCGCCAAAAGCTGCGGCCCCTTTAAGTAATGTTCTTCGATCTGGTTTATTATATTTGTCCATAGCGCCCTCCCTGACACGTTTTGGATCTTATGAAATTGCGTTATCCTTCTGTTGCCCCTTCAACAGGGCGTTGTGCATTGTCGTTTCAGATCCGGCCCCAGGACCGGTTTTCGTCGTCGTCCTGACTGTCCGCAACTTCAGACAGTGTTCTTTTAAAACGCTCAGACCCGGACTGAATGTGGCGCAACGCTTGCGCACGTGCAGCGGTCGGGTCGCCAGAAGCAATGGCGTCCACAATGTCCGCATGTTCTTCCAGTGATTTTGAAATATTCATCGCCACGGACAGACCACGCCGCCGGAACAGATGCATTTCTTTGACCAGACTGTCGTAAACACCCTTGGCTTTCTCATTGCGCGCGGCGTCCAAAATCATGTCGTGAAATGCGATATTCAGACTGTAATAGGCAGTGTGGTCGTCGGCGACACTGGCTTCCTGCATCAGGTGAAAGTTGTCGCGCAGCGCAGTCAGCAAGTCCGGATCAGGCGCTTCTGCGACATGTTGCGCCGCTGCAGCACAGGCCATCGCAAAAATGGCGCCGCGCAACTCATAAAGATTGCTGATTTCCTGAATCGTGAGCCTGCGCACATAGGCGCCCCGGTTGGCCACCAGATCGATCAGACCTGAATCTGCCAGCGAGCGGATCGCTTCGCGCATCGTGCCCCGGCTGACGTTCATATCTGTCGCCAGGGCCACTTCGTTCAGCTTCTGCCCCGTGTCCAGATCGCCAGCCAGGATACGGCGTTCAATTTCAGAACGCACCTCGCCAGCCAGCGTTTCCCGTTTCGATCCGATAAATGTTTTGTTCTGTTCCATGGCACTGACAAAAGCGTGGAATTTAAAAAATGTCAACATTTAACATTTCAATTGTCAACATTTAGAATCCTGCCTATACAAAACGGAACAGATCCGCAGGGAGAACGTGCATATGACGGACCAAACTGCCCCGGAGCATATTGTGGCTCCACCAGAACAGCCTGCGGGGCGCCTGCCCCCGGCAAGTACAGCGCTTGAGCAATTTCTTGTTCTTGACCTGACGCGTGTCCGCTCCGGCCCCACCTGCGTGCGCCAGCTCGCCGACTGGGGCGCTGACGTTATTAAAATTGAAACGCCGGTTGATTCCGCACAACTTGGCGGGCCGCGCCAAGGCGCCGATTTTCAGAACCTGCATCGCAACAAACGCAGCGTGACCCTGAACCTGAAATCCAAAGCCGGACTGGCAGCGTTTCGCAAGCTTGCGGAAAAAGCCGATGTGATCGTCGAAAACTTCAGGCCCGATGTGAAAAATCGCCTTGGCATTGATTATGACACCCTGTCAGCCACAAACCCGGGTCTGGTTTATGCTTCTATTTCCGGATTTGGTCAGGATGGCCCTTATAAGGAACGCCCGGGATTTGATCAGATCGCCCAGGGCATGGGTGGGTTGATGTCGATCACCGGCCACCCGGGCGAGGGTCCGATGCGGGTAGGCATTCCGATTGCAGATCTGTGCGCCGGGCTGCTGGCAGCCCAGGGCATTCTGACCGCTTTGCTGGAACGGACGCGCTCAGGTCGTGGGCAATGGGTGCAGACCTCGCTGCTGCAAGCGCAGGTTTTCATGCTGGATTTTCAGGGCGCGCGCTATCTGGTTGATGACGACGTCCCCGGACAGGCTGGCAACAATCACCCGACCTCAATCCCGACGGGCGTGTTCCGCACCCGTGACGGGCATATGAATCTTGCCGTCGCCGGCGAAGTGATCTGGCAGCGATTTGCCGATGCGTTGGGACGCCCGGACTGGAAACAGGACCCGCGCTTTCACGACGCGCCTTCCAGATCCGAGAACCGCGACGCTCTGGGGCGGGAAATTGAAGAGGTCACCCTGCAGGCCACCACGACGGTGTGGATCGACAGGATGAATGCCGCCGGTGTCCCAGCCGGTGAGATCAATGATATCGGACAGGTGTTCCGCGATCCCCAGGTCCGTCACCTCAAACTTGCCCAGCCTGTGGTGAGCCAGGAGCGTGGCGACATTGAACTGATTGGCCAGCCGATCCATATGAGCCGCACGCCAAGCCATATCACCGCTCCGCCCCCGACCGCGGGCCAGCATACAGAAGAGATTTTGTCGCAGATCGGCATCAGCCCAGCGGAAATTGAGACTATGAAACGCGACGGCGTAATCTGACATGCAAGGAATGCCTGAGATGACTGACAAAATTCTGACCGAGCGCGATGGCGACATTGCACGGATCATTTTCAACCAACCCGAAAAGCGCAACGCGGTGTCCCTTGAAATGTGGCAGGCGGTCGAAGCCGCATTGACGGAATTCGCCAAAGATGACTCGATCCGGGTGCTGATCCTGTCCGGCGCTGGCGGGCGCGCTTTTGTGTCCGGCGCCGACATATCAAAATTTGAAAGCGAACGCGCCAGCGAAACAGCTGTCGCCGATTACAACGCCACCACCAAACGGGTCTACGACCTCGTTGAGACCTTTGACAAACCCACAATCGCGCAGATTGACGGGTTTTGTATCGGCGGCGGTGTGGCGCTGTCGCTGTGTTGTGACATCCGCATCTGCGGCGAAGGCTCTAATTTCGCCGTTCCCGCGGCAAAGCTGGGGCTCGGGTACGGGTTTGAAGGTATCAATCGGCTGGTCAACGTGGTCGGCCCGTCTTTTGCCAAAGAGATCTTCTTTACCGCCCGCCGCTTTAACGCCGAAGAAGCGCGCGTGATGGGGCTGGTTAACCGGGTGGTCGCAGATGATCAGGTCGCAAGTGCCGCAGCTGAAATGGCCGCGATGATTGGTGCCAACGCGCCGATGACTGTCAACTCAGTCAAATTCATTGTTGGTGAAACGCTCAAAGATGAATCGGCACGTGACCTGCCGGCCTGCGCGGATCGCGTCAAACAATGTTTTGACAGCAAAGACTATATCGAAGGCCGCCGCGCCTTTCTGGAAAAACGCAAACCGCAGTTTGTGGGGTCCTGATGACCGGGGCTGACCGAAAAGTAGACGCCACCCTGGCGCAGGCGCATTTTGACACCGTACTGCAGGAACACAGCCAGGATTTTGAAACCTTTTTTCTGGCACGGTTCCTCGGGCTGACGTTCAAATACTTGCCCGAAGACGTTTCAGACAGCGAAAAAGAAGTTTGCAGCATCCGCTTTCCTGTCACTGAAATGGTGATGAACCCGCAAGGCAGCCTGCACGGCGGCGTCATGGCTACGGTGATGGATATTTCGATGGGGCATCTGGTGCGAAAAATCACCGGCCCAGGAGCCACAATTGAAATGAAAGTGCAGTATCTGCGTCCGGTTTTCGCAGGTGAGGCCAGATGCGAAGGTCGCTTTACCAAAAAGGGCCGCTCCATCTCCTTCATGGAAAGCCGGGTGTGGGGACCGGATGGCAAACTTGCCGCCCATGCAACCGGCACCTGGAAAATGCCCTGACGGGCTGGCGCGCAGTGTCGCGTGAAAACAGCTCAAAGGAAGGTGGGGTGTTTGATACAATAGCGGGTCTGGTCAACGAGATCTGCCGCCCTTTGCCCACTGTTGGTAAAATCTGAATGCAGCCGCGGTTCCTCCGCAATGGACCCGGGCAGAGACAACAATAATGGCCTGCTGCCCGCGCCCGAGAGGAATTCCGCTTTGCTTATACCCGATATAATATTTCAACATTAGAAATCTCCGGACTAAGCGGCTATGCATTGAGCAATCCGAAGCCTGTCACGCTTCATATCTTTGCATCTTCTGCTTGCCGCAGGCAGACAACCATGCTGCACCCGCCCCCGGAAGTTGCCCTGATGAAATGGCGCATCGCGTCGAGTGAACGATGATCAAAGGAAGACAAGAATGTTTGATACAAAACCGGGTCTGATTGATGAGATCCGCGACCGATTTGCACATGTAGACAGCTGCCCGTTCCAGGGACCGCGGATCTTTTTTGAAAACGCCGGCGGTGCGCTGACGTTGAAATCCGTGGCTGAGACATCGGCAAAAATGGCCGCGATCCCGGACAACCAGGGACGTGACAATCCGGCTTCGCATGAGCTTGTGCGCATTATCAACGCCGCCAAAGAAGACGCGCGTGTCTTTATGAATGCACCGGAGGGGCAATTTTTTGTCGGTGAAAGCGGCACGGAACTGCTGTTCCGGCTGATCAGCGCCGCCTGTCTGGCGGGGCCGGACGGTGGCAAGGTTCTTGGCAGCTCTCTTGAACACCCCGCCACCCGCAGCGCTTGTGACCGCTGGGCCAAAATCGCCGGCAAATCCCATATCGTCGTGCCACATAATTCCGACACCGGTTCTGTCAGTGTTGATGATTATATGCTGGAACTGACAGCAGATATCCGTGTTGCCACCATTTTGCACACTTCGCCCGTTACCGGCATGGCTGTTGATGTGGCAAAAATTGCCGCTGCGATCCGCGAAGTTGCACCTGAGTGTTACATCATCGTGGATGGCATTCAGCACGCCGCGCATGGCCGGCTTGATATCACCAGCTATGGTATCGATGGCTACGTGGTTTCGCCTTACAAAGTGTTTTCCCGCCATGGGTATGGTCTGGCCTGGGTATCTGACCGGCTGGCATCTGTCGGACATGACAATCTGATCGGTGCGCCGGGCGAGCCCTGGGAAATGGGCACCCGCGACACCGGTTCTTATGCGACGTTTTCAGATGTGGTGAATTATTTCGATTGACTCGGCAGCCAGTTCTCTGATTCAGATGATCGCCGCACCCGTATCCTGGCGGCGGGTGAAGCCATTCATGCCTATGAGAAGTCCCTAACTGATGCGATGCTGTTTGGCACCGGCAATCTTAAAGGGCTGGCGGACATGGAACGTGTGACCATTGTTGGTGGAGCGGACAATCCCCTGCGCGAAGGCCTGGTCTCGATCGCTATCAAAGGCGTGCCAACCGTAGAGGCCGTAACGAAGCTGAATGAGGCTGGCATCCGCACCCACACGCGCAAGGCTGACCATTATTCCGGCAATATTCTGGACCCGATGGGTCTGGACAGCTGCATCCGGGTGTCGATGTGTCACTATAATACATTGGCTGAAGTAGCGCAGTTTCTCACTGAGATCCGCAAACTTGCTGAAGATTAGAGAACCACTTTCATTTGAGGGGAGCGCTGCCCCCCTCAGATCCGTTTCCGGCGGATCAAAATGCCCGCCGGCACAGAGCACTGCTCGTAGCTCTTGTCCTGTTGGACGCGGTAGTTCTTGTCAGTTTTAAAAACGGCCGCGACACGTTTGACTGGTGAAGTCTCGCGTGTCGCGGCCGCCCAGGAGGAGCAGGGGCTGACCCCCCTGCATTTAACGGCCGAGGGAAGCCGTTAACTCGCCAGCACGACTGCTGCGCTGGAGTTAATGTTCAGAGAAACTTCGGCGCCGATATCCTGCCAGGTCTCACCAGAAACATGGCTTTGATCGATCACAATCTCTGTACCTGCGGCATCAACCAGATAGCGGATCTGGCTGCCGAGGAATTCGCGGTGCATCACAGTCCCGCTGATCGAGTTGGCACTGTCTTTCGCCACGATCGAGATGTTTTGTGGCCGCAGAACGATAGAGCCACTGTTGACCGTAGTGTCACCAACCGCGATTGCATCGCCTGTTTTGGTGACAAAGCGCGCAGCCGCACCGTCCTTTTCAACCACACCGTCAATGATGTTTGCGGTGCCAAGGAAGTTGGCCACAAACAGATTTTCCGGGGTGTCGTAAAGTACTTGCGGCGAACCAACCTGCTGGATCACACCGCCGTCCAGAACCGCCATACGATCTGATGTCGTATTGGCCTCTTCCTGGTCGTGGGTCACAAAAATCGTCGTCAGACCAAGCTTGCGCTGCAGCGCCAGAAGTTCACGGCGCATTTGCACCCGCAGACTGGCATCCAGGTTTGACAGCGGTTCATCCAGCAAAAGCACCTGTGGCTCCACCACGATCGTTCTGGCCAGTGCGATCCGTTGCTGTTGCCCGCCCGACAACTGGTTCGGCATCCGGCCCGCCATCGACAGCAGCCCGACAAGATCAAGCGCAGCTTCAACGCGGGGCCCAATCTCACTCACCGGCATTTTGCGCTCTTTCAGACCAAAGGCCACGTTGTCACGCACCGACATATGTGGCCAGAGCGCGTAGCTCTGGAACACCATGCCGACATTGCGTTTCCACGGTGGCAGATCCACGATGTCGCGCCCGCCGAGGCAACTGCGCGCAGCAGTGTCGATTTACCCGAACCCGATGGCCCGAGGAAAGAAAAGAACTCCCCCGGTTCAATCGTCAGGTTCACCCCAGTCAAAACCTCTGTCTCACCAAACGAAAGGTGAAGGTCTTTGATTTCAATTCCAACCATATTTGTAGTCATTACATCTCTCCCATTTGGCCGCGATTAGTGCGCGTCGCCAGACATTCTCATTTTTTTGTCACGTTCAATGATGCGCTGTGAGGCATAGGTACCGACGCCCACCAGGATCACTGCAACAATACCAAGAGCCGCACCTGCACCACGTCCGGACGGCGTTTGCATGAACAGGTAGATCCCGTAAGCTAGCGGCGCGTCGCTGTCGGATGACACCAGCATGATGGTCGCTGACAGTTCCACCGCAGCTGTGGCGAAGCTGGTAACAAAGCCAGCCAGGATACCACCGGACATCAGAGGCACTACGATGCGCCGGATGGTGCTTTGCTTGGAGGCCCCGAGGCTTTCAGCTGCTTCTTCAAGCGAGATGCTCACCTGCTGCAATGCCGCCATACAGGCCCGAAGCGCATACGGCAGACGTCGGACCATCAGAGCCAGAGCGATGATCACCCACCAGCTGGCCATTGGCTCGCCGGAAAACGGCACCTGGACACCATGGAACAAGCGCAGATAGCCAATGCCCAGAACCACACCTGGCACAGCCAGGGAAGCGGTCGCCATATAGTCCAGTGCCTGACGGCCGAACAGTTTGGTGCGCAGCACGATATAGGCAATTGCAGTGCCCAGGATCACGTCAGCCGTTGCAGCCAGGCCGGCATAAAGCACCGTGTTGGAGATATAGGTGCCGCTGTTCTCCCACATGACCACAAAGTTCTGCATTGTGTAATCGTCGGGCAGCGGAGCATAGGACCAGATCGTACCGAAGGAGAGCAGAAGCAAGCCGATATGGGGCGAAAGCACCATCAACAGGATCAGGGAAACAGTGCCGTAGGCGATCCATTTCTCGCGGGTGGACAGGTCACGTTTGGACAGACCGCCGCCGCCTTTTTGCACGGTGGAATAGTCTTTGCCACGCATGAACAGGAAGGACACCCAAAGTGAGAAGATCGAGAAGGCCACCAGGATGAACGAGATCACGTAGCCCATCGGGTCACTGATGCCGATCGAGGAAATCCGCAGGAAGGCCTGAGGCGCCAGCATATTGTTCACGTTCAGAAGCAGCGGTGTGCCAAGATCATCAAACACTTTGATAAAGACCAGCACCGCGCCGGCAATATAGCCAGGCATCGCCAGCGGAAACACGATGCGACGGAACATGCGCATACCGGTGGAGCCGAGATTTTGCGCCGCTTCTTCCATCGAGCGGTCAATGTTGCGCAGCGAGGTCGACAGGTTGATCAGGATAAAGGGGAAATAGTGGATACTCTGCACGAGGATCACCCCGTTCAGCCCTTCCATAAACGGTATCGAAATACCGAACTTGTCCCGCAGGATCAGATTGACCGAACCATTGCGGCCAAAGATCAACTGCATCGCAACCGCGCCAACAAAAGGCGGCATGATAAGTGGAATAAAGCCAAGGCTCTGAATGATCACTGAGCCGCCAAAATTGAACCGGGTGGTGATATAGGCCAGCGGCATCGCGATAATCGTCGCCATTACGACGGAGACGGCCGAGACGTAAAAAGAGTTTCCGAAACTCTCGCGGAACAGGGAGGATCCAAAGAAATCCTTGAAGTTGTTCAGCGTCAGAGCGCCGGTATTGGGATCAAGAAACGCGACATAGATGACCTGTAATACTGGAACAATAAGCAAACCGACCAGCAGTATTGCGATAAGAAGGGCGATCGCGGCAGTGCCCCCGATCCGGGGAAACAAGAATTTCGGAAGCCGGTCAGCGATGGAAAGGCCCGGGGCTGAGCCACGTGGCGAATGGGTCATAGTGAAGGTCCATGATTAGAGGGATTGAATTTCAGGGGCGAAATCATCCGCCCCTGAAATCCTTAGAGATGGGACCACGGTGTGGCCCACCCTGGTTACAGATTGGCTGCCTGTTCGGCCAATTCCTTGGCACGACGGTAGTTTTCGACAACCATTGTGTCCCATCTCTGTTCGACTTCTGCCTGGCGCTCGCCTACAGTATCAGTCACTTTTTTGCGCTTCTTGGTGAAGATGCCAGCAAAGTCTTCGTTCAGGCTCTGGGCCTCATCGATCGGATTGGCTTCGATCAGCGCACGGGCTTCTGCGATCAGTGCAGCAGCTTCGGGGTTGGAGCCGTCCGGATATTTGGCTTCCGCCAGCTGAACGGCCCGCACTGCTTCGCGCAGATCATCCAGACGATAGGTGATCATGACGTCAAACAGTGAATTGACCAGATTGTAACGCGCGCCGGATTTGCTGACGTCAAAGTTGACGGCAGAACCGATCGAGCTGTCTTTAAACGGGTTTGGGAACCCTTCAGGCGCGCTGGCATAGGTGGCCGGGTTGATCGGCAGACGCATGATCGCAGGATCCAGCAGAACTTCCTGGCCTTCAGGTGTCAGCAGATATTCGATAAAGGTCGAAGCTTCTGCGGCGTTGGGACCGTCTTTGACCAGGCCGATATTGGCGGGCACAAGAGCGGTGACAGACGGGTAAGCAAAATCAACCGGGAAACCGGACGCTTTGGACGAGAAGCCAAAGAAGTCGATCACAATGCCAAGCCCGAAGTTACCGGTGTTCACCCCGTCCGGCACACCAAAGCTGCGCTCGGTGACCGTGGCGAAATTGCCTGCAATCCACTTCCACTCGGCCCAGCCTTTGTCCCAGCCCTCGCCTTGCAGCATGGTTTCAACGGTCAGGTGTGTTGTACCGGAACGCGAGGGCGCAGACATACCTACGTGTCCGAAATACTCGGGATTTTTCAGATCGGACCACTCAGAGACCGGCTCCAGACCGTTGGCTTTGAGGTAACGTGTGTTCCACATGATACCGTAACCAGCGGCGGCAAAACCAAGGTACTTGCCATCCGGATCGTTCATCGGGAAAGAACCGATTTTGTCCGGAATACCGGTGGACGAAATGCCGCCCGCATCGGCCAGCAGACCGTCGCCTTTGAGCACTTCAAACGCATCCGGGGCAGAAGCCCAGAAGATGTCCGCTGTGTTCGCGCCGGCCAGTTCCTGAATATACTTCACGCCGGCAGAAGTCTTTTTGTTCAGAATCTCAAGATCGATTCCCGGGTTGGCTTCTTCAAACGCGGCTTCAATCGGCCCGGTCATTGAGCTCGGGAACGAGGTAATTACCACGACTGGTTCTGCAGAAAACGCCGCCATCGATGACGCGGCAAGCGCGCATACGGCCAAAGAGCCGCCTAAATAGTTTTTCATATCTTCCTCCCATTTGTTCAGAGATGAATTCGGAAACTCAGCTCTGGGGAAGAGAGTGGGGCGCAAGGTGCCAACCCGTCAATCCATTGTTATAAATAGAGTTTTTTACAAATATCGGGTCACTTCTGACCCTTGTTCTGGGTCAGCTTCGACCCAAATTCAATTCAGACCATATTGTTTCAGCCGCAAATAAAGCCGTTTGCGGGGAATCCCCAATATTTCAGCCGCGTCCCCTTTGCGCCCGCCCGCCTGCATCAGGGCGGTCTGCAACAGATCAAATTCGAACTTTTGCAGAGCGGCATCATATCCGCCGGCGGTGATCCTGGTGCTGCTGCCGGAGGTGCCCAGAACCACATCAAGCCCGATGACCATCTTTTCGGCAACATTGCGCAGCTCGCGCACATTGCCGGGCCAGTCATAGGTCTTGAATGGGGCCAGATCTTCGGCGCTTATATTGGGCAATTTAAGATTGTGACGCCCGGCAGCTTCGCGGATGAAATGCTCCAGCAACACAAAGATGTCTGTGTCACGTTCCCGCAACGGTGGCAGCAAGACCTGCGCCACATTGATCAGGTAATAGAAATCAGCACGCAATTTCCCTGAGGCGATCAAGCCCTCTGGTTCTTCTTTCAGCGCCGCCACGATGCGTGGCGCTTCCAGCTCATTGCTGCGATCTTCCAAAAAGCGGAAAATTCGGGCCTGGACCGTTTCATCCAGGCTGCCGAGATCATCCAGAAATAACGTGCCCCCCATTGCTTCAGCAATCTTGCCCTGGCCTGAAAACAGACTCTCTTCGATATTCTCAAGGCTCAACGTCGCACAGTTTACTGTTACAAACGCTTTTGATTTGCGCGGTGACATATCATGAATGCAATGGGCTGCCAGACCTTTGCCGGTGCCGGTCTCCCCCCGCAGCAAAACATCTACATTCAGCGGCGCAATTGCCAGAATATCCCGGCGGCAGATCTTCATCGCTTTTGAGCGGCCGGCCAGGCGTGTTTTCAGACTGCCGCCGGTGACGATCATCTGGCGCAGCGATGAATTTTCCAAGTGCAGGGTGCGGGCCTGCAATGCCCGCCGCACAACTCCCACGAGGTATTCCGGCGGGGTCGGTTTTTCGAGAAAATCATATGCGCCGGCCTTCATCGCGGCGATGGCCGTCGCCACGTCTCCGTGACCGGTCATCAGGACAAAGGGCACGTCGGGGGCGCTGACTTTGGCCTGATCGAGAAATTCCAGCCCGGAGATGCCCGGCATCCGGATGTCCGACAGAATGACACCAGGCCATTCCGGGTCCAGAACCTTCAGAGCTTCGGACGCGCGGCTGAACCCGATGGCAGGGATAACGGCGTCTTCCAGTGTCTCCAGAACGGCTTCACGCAGGTCGCTGTCATCGTCAACAACGTGGACAAGGGGGGCCTCGGTCATCTTATTCTCCGCAGGGTAGTGTCATCAGGGCACTTGTTCCGGCTGGATGATTATGCTCCAGCCGCAGATCCCCTCCCATGTCTTTTACGATATTATATGAGATCGACAATCCCAGACCCAATCCTTCGCCGACATCCTTGGTGGTGACAAACGGGTCAAACGCTTTGTCCGGCGGCAAATCCCCCAGGCCGATGCCATTGTCCGCTACTTTCAGCGTGAAGGAGTTTCCCTGCCTGGCCCCGCTCAGCACAATTCTGCCTTTGGTGCCTTTTGCCGCGATGGCATCAAGCGCGTTGGACAACAGATTGACCACAACCTGCTCAATCAGGATCTGATCGCCCTGTACAACAGCAGACTGCAGTTCAGGCTGAACGACAAAGTCGATTTCCGGGGCGCTGATGCGGCCTTTCAGCAGCAGCTCGCTTTCTGAAATGATCGCAGCCAGTTCCAGCCGTTCCGAGAGATATTCCGAATTGCGGGCAAAGCGTTTCAAATGGGTGATCGTCGCCGCCATCCGGGTAACCAACCCGTCCATCCGTTCAATTTGCCGCTGAACTTTGGCTTCAGAACCTTCATTATATCCCGCTTTCAGCAGATGTATCCGGTGCTTCATCGCCGCCAGGGGCTGATTTAACTCATGGCTGATGCCCGAAGACAATTGCCCCAAAGCCGCAAGTTTGCCGGCCTGAACCAGTTCGACCTGAGTTTGTTTTAATTCCTCAACTGCGCGGCGGCGCTCGGACACTTCGGCGCTTAACTGCGAGAACGCCGCATCCCGCGCCTCAACGGAGCGCTGAAACGTGCCGACAGCATGCGCCATTTTGCCGATTTCATCCTCCCCGGTATCCGGCAGCCGCCCCACCGGTTTGCCGTCAGAGATCGCCAGCATCGCCGCAGACATTTCCCCAAGCGGCAAGACGATACCGCGGCGGATATAACCAAACAGCGCCAACGCGCCAATGACCCCGGCCAGAACGGTCAGCCCGATCAACCACCAGCCTGGAGCGCCGGGCCGAGGCTTCTGTAACCGCCAGAACCGCAGCGCGTTGGTCGGCCCCAATTGTCGCCAGAGCACGTTGAAGATCTGTCAGGTCTCTCTGCACATCATTCAGCAGGACCAACAGCACATCCTGGGTTTCAATCCATTCCTGCCGCAAATTGAATACGCTGTTTTGCTGCTGCGCCATGGATAACAATGCATCCACGGATTGTGAGAGCGTCAGAAATTCCGTACCGGTGGGCAAAGACGCCGTCATGATATTCAGCCGAGCCAGCGAATCTTCCGACAGGCTTCTGAACTGGACAAGCTGGGCACGATCCAGGGCAACAGCGCTTTGCAACATCAGCGTCACCAGGTTTGCCGCTTCGCCGCCGACTTGCCGGATGCTGTCGCGCGCGGCACGTTCAGAGGCAATACGTATCCCTTGTACAGTGCGATAAAATTGATCCGCGCTGCGCACCATGCTGTCAGTGGCAACGGCAATGTTAAAGGCAAAGTCGCTGAGCAGCGGGTCGACCTCGTCCTGGATATCAATATTAAGCCAGCGCACCGCCCCCATCATCTCTGTGATCTGTTCTGTCAGCGATTTTCGCCGTTCCAGTGCCATCAGCACGTTTTGCAGACGTTCGGTAAAACCTTCACTCAACTGATTGCTGCTCTGCGCGGCAGTGCCAGCGTCCGCATCCCTGATCTGCTTTGAAATCGCGACGATCACCTCTTCCAGGGAGCGGCGCATCTCCTCATCCGCTCGCCCTTCCTGCTGCCCCACAATTGCAGTGGTGATGCGCGCCAGTTTTGCAGAATTTTCAGCCAGTTCGCTCGCCAGCGCGATGCGCGGAATATGTTCCTCCGCCAGATCGCTATAATCCCGGCTGACCTGGCTAAAAAAGACAATCGCCACGCCTAAAACCACCCAGACGATGGTGACAATCGCCAGCACAGACACCAGCAACCGCGTCCAGATACTGGGCAGATATCGGTTCAGAAGTGACACAATCATCGCGTGTTTGGCCCCTTCTTATCCAGAACCTCGAGGATATTGCCGGCCCGTATCAACAGTTCTTCCGCCTGAATCGCCCATCGGGTGAGCGAGCGTTGCTGAAATCCGGTCGGACCTGTCAACGCGGTCAACCGGGTCAGACTGTCGTTCAGTATCGGATCTCCCGCCTCGCGCTCAGACACGGGCATCCGGGTCAAAAGCGCTTTCACACGGGCGAGGTCCTGCGACTGCCGACTGTCTCCCCGGGCCAGAATCTCGCGATACTTCGCCCAGGCCAGCCGCCGTTTTGGCAATCGGGAAGTTATGAATTGGTCAAACAACGCATTCACTGCCCAATAGCGATCTCGCGCCAACAGCGCATCGTATTGCAGCCAGTTCAGTTTCAGCGCGTAAGTGATTTCAGGAGGGATATTGCGCGCGGTTTGCCGGATGGTGTCATCAACTGGCACCCGCCAGACGCTTGGCATCAACAACAGGGTCTGTCCTTCGTCTGAAAGAACAAATCTGATGAACGCCATCGCTTCCTGTTCAGAGACACCGCCTTTCAGCAGCCCGATCTGCGCCGGTATCACCATCACCGGTTTGCCATAGCTGAAGCTCACGCCCTGATCCCGGCGCGACTGGGCCAGAAAGTCGATCGTAATTCCAAGTTCAAACCGCTGCTGTTCCACTCCGTCGACCACGCCAAAACTGCGCGATGTCAGCGTGCTGATATTGGCGGTGAGCGCCAGAAGATACGACCAGCCCTCGTCCCAGCCGCGTACCTGTAAAAACCGCTCAACGAACATATGAGCGGTGCCGGAACGCGACGGGCGGGCCATGGCAATCTGGCCGGCATACCGATCCTGCAGCAAGTCTTCCCACTGCCTGGGCGGCATGATCGCCGAGTCGCCACGTTGCGCCCAGCCAATTGATGAATACGCAAAGGGATAAAAAGCAGCGGCTGCATTCGCACCAGATGCGCCCTCCTGCGCGCCCCTGTTATCCCGCCGAAACGCATCGCGCGCATTCAGGACCTCAAAGGCCTCCGCCGACGACGCCCAGAAAATATCAAACGCCCTTGGATTTCCCCGCACGATCTCTGCAATGGAGGCATTGGTATTTTTATTCAGAACGATGACAGATATATCCGGGTTCCGGTCTTCGAACGCCTCGATAAAGGGCTCAAAAAATGCCTGGGACATTGAGGTCAGAATGCGCAACTCAGCAGCCGCACTGACCGTAACCGACGAAAAATACGCAGCAAAAACGGCAGTAAAGAGACGAACAGAAACTGCTGCAAAAACGGCCTGCAAACGGTGTTTTGGTCCCATACATCTCTCCCCGGTGTCAATTCTGCGCCACCTGTCTCCCAAAACAAATTTTTGGCGGCACGTCTATGGGCAAACAGGTTTCCCACTTTCTACGGGATTTGCAAGACCAATGCGGGTTTGGGGCACATGCTGCAGCGACCAATGCCCAGCCTCCTCTGCCAGGGATCTGAACGATATAAGGATCAGTAAAATGGGTTGGTGATAACTATCAGATTGCGTCACCGCCACAGCGATCAGTCGGGCGCGTGTTGGCAAGGGGGGCTACACCGCAGCGCCGCAGACAAGCGACAAAATATCGCAACTATCCGGGCTACAAAAGCAACCGATCCAGCAGATATATCCACCGATGGCAGAGGCCACCAGGGTGATCGCGTCTTGCAAAGATACAACTGCCTCGCGGTTGACGCCAGGCCCATGCTCCGGCTGAATACCGGCAACACCGCTCTGCCCAGACCCGACCGCATCGCGGTCAAAGTGCAGGCAGCCCGCCGCACGAACAGCTTAAAATCTTCGCCGGACCGACGGTCTTTGCCTCAGGCTGGTCTGGTGGTTCGGATTCTGACGCAGAAAACCGGAGCCGGGATGGGCGACCTCCGGTGGAAAATTTTGCACGAGGGGCGGCGGCGGCCAGCGCCGTGACCAGGAGCCATTGCTAATCCCGTTCCAAATGTGGCGTTTTTGGAAGGGAGGCTAAGTTGCATACAGGCGGATGCTACCCGGTCTGGTCCTCAGCCTGTTTCAGATACCAGCCCCAGGGGCTGTTGTCGTCAAAGCGGGTGATTTGTTTGGTCTCGAGATAGTTGTTCAGTCCCCACTTGCCCAACTCACGGCCGATTCCGGATTTTTTGTAGCCGCCCCAGGGGGCTTCGACAAAGGTCGGTTGCGAGCAGTTGATCCAGACAATACCGGCCCGGAGCGCGTGGGCGACCCGTTCACAGCGGGCATCATCTTTGGACATCACCGCGGCTGCCAGACCATATTCGCTGTCGTTGGCCAACCTGACCGCCTCAGACTCTGAACTGAAGGGTTTGAGACAAACAACAGGTCCGAATATTTCCTCCTGCCAGATCACACTGTTTTCATCGACGTCCGCAAAAATGGTGGGGGCAACAAAATAGCCTTTGCCAATATCCGTATGCGCCCCGCCACAGACCAGTCGCGCACCTTCTTCAACGCCGGTTGCGATCAGACCGAGAACTTTGTCATACTGGGATTTATTGACCAGGGGCCCAAGTAATACGCCCTCATCCATGCCGTCGCCGATGGTAATTTTCCGGGCCTCCAACTCCAGCCGGGCAACCAGTTTTTCATAGATCGTGTCTTCGACCAAAACCCGCGACGTGGCCGAGCAGACCTCGCCCTGGTTCCAGAAAATGCCAAACATGATCCATTCAACGGCTTGTTCAATGTCGCTGTCGCCAAACACGACAAAGGGAGATTTTCCGCCGAGTTCCAGCGACAGGTTTTTGATGTCTTTCGCGGCCGACTGCATGATCCGGGACCCGGTTGTCACCGAGCCGGTAAACGCGAGCTTGTCGATGTCAGGGTGTTCGGTCAGGGGCTGACCGGCGCTGGGACCGAAGCCGGTTACGATGTTCAGGACCCCGTCGGGCAGCCCTGCTTTTTGCGCAATGTCGCCCAGTTCGAGCGCGGTCAGCGCGGTGACCTCGGAAGGTTTCAACACCATCGTGCAGCCCGCAGCAAGCGCCGGTGCCACTTTCCACGCCGCCATCAGCAGCGGAAAATTCCACGGAATAATGGCCCCGACAACGCCCACAGGTTCTTTGACAACCCTGGTCGTAAAGCGGTCGTCACTGACAGTGATGTTCTGCGCGCCTTCCGCGTCCAGTTCCTCGGACAGACCGGCGTAAAAGTGGAAACATGCGGCGGCGTCTTCTATATCCCAGCGCGCTTCTGGCAAGGGTTTGCCGTTGTCCAGCACCTCCAGCCGCGCCAGTTCTTCGGTTCGGGCCTCAATCCCGGTGGCAATATTGCGCAGAACTATTGCCCGTTCCGCCCCGGTCATTCCTGACCAGGTACCAGCATCAAACGCGGATTTGGCGGCTTTTACCGCCGCATCAATGTCCGCAGCCTCCGCCGAAGCAATCTGGTGGACCACCTGCTCGCTTGCCGGGTCAATCACGTCAATCATGCCGCCGGATTGCGCCGCCACCCAGGCCCCGTTGATAAACAGTTCTGATTTCATCTTTTTCTGTCTCCCCGGTATCCGTTGGTCATTCTGCCGCAAGGATCGCAAGGGCGGCCTGCAGGCAGTCCTTGTCACCCGCGGCAATAACTTTCCCCGACCAGTCGAGCGAAATGTCCTGCCCGTTCCAGTCGGTCATGAAACCTCCGGCCCCCTGTATAACGGCGGCGCTGGCGTAGACATCAAACGGTTCCAGGCCGCTGTCCACTGCCAGATCTGTCCGCCCCGAGGCCAGCGTGCCATAGGCGAAACACGAGCCGCCATATTGCACATAGGGCACCAGTTTGCGCAGTTCTGCAAAGCGGGTACTTTCGTCATCGCTCATAAAATCCGGGCTGCTGCAGGTGACAAACGCCTGCGACAGTTCACTGCAGCTCTTAACGCTCACGGGCTGACCGTTGCGCTTTGCAAACAAATGCGCCACGCCGGTCCAGCGATCCGAAGTTGCCGGGTGGTCCATCACACCGATGAAGGGACGGCCGTTCCAGGCCAGGCCGATCAAAGTGCCATAGACCGGAATTCCGGCGATAAAAGGCGCGGTGCCGTCGATCGGATCCAGCACCCAGACAAATTCGGCGTCAATGTTTGTATTGGGGAATTCTTCGCCCAGAACACCGTGATCAGGGAATGCTTCCGCGATCATTTCCCGCATCCGCTTTTCGATCGCCTTGTCGGTATTGGTGACAAAAGAAGCGTCGGCTTTGGTGTCGATGATCTGGGTTTGTTGCGCAGCGTCCAGGAGCATCTCCCGACTGGCATCGGCCAGTTTTTCGGCAAAGGCCAGGAATTCTTCATGGGGGGGGAATTGGGATGTCATCTTTTGCATTTCTTAATGGGTCAGGATCTGGCTGAGGAATTTCTTGGTCCGCTCATTGCGCGGGTTTTTAAAGAACTCTTCGGGTGCCGCTTCTTCGACGATTTCACCCGCATCCATGAAAATGACGCGGTCGGCGACAGAGCGGGCAAAACCCATTTCGTGGGTGACACAGATCATGGTCATTCCCTCTTTGGCCAGATCAGTCATCACTTCCAGCACCTCGTTGATCATCTCGGGATCAAGCGCTGACGTCGGTTCATCAAACAGAATGATTTCGGGCTTCATACATAGGGCACGTGCGATCGCGACCCTCTGCTGCTGGCCGCCGGACAGTTGCACCGGGTATTTTTCAGCCTGTTCGGCAATCTTCACCCGCTCCAGAAAATGCATCGCGGTCTCGCGCGCTTCGACCTTGTTGATCTTGCGCACCAGGCGCTGGGCCAGCATCAGGTTTTTCACAATTGTCATATGCGGGAACAGATTGAAGCTCTGGAACACCATGCCGACTTCACGCCGCACCGCATCAATGTCTTTGACATCGTCGGTCAGTTCCTTGCCGGCAATAATAATGTGGCCCTGATCGTGTTTCTCCAATCGGTTGATACAGCGGATCATGGTGGATTTTCCCGATCCGGACGGGCCGCAAACCACGATTTTTTCGCCGCGTTTGACTTCCAGGTTGATGTTTTTCAATGCCTGAAAAGAGCCGAAAAACTTATCCACGTTTTGCATTTCAATCAAAGTTTCGGATGCAGAGTTGGTCATAACGGGCCTCACGGTTTCACGTAGTGGCTCAGATATTTTTCAATCCGGCCAAAGGTTTTCTGGATGCCCCAGGTCAGGAGCATGTAAATGATCGCCAGTGATATGAAGACCTCATAGGGCGCGAAGGTCTGGGCAACGATTGTGCGCGCAATACCGGTCATATCCATCAGCGTAATGGTGCTGGCCAGCGAGGTTGCTTTCATCAGGCTGATGAAGTCATTGCTGTAAGCCGGCAAAGCAAGCCGCGCTGCAATGGGTGTGGTGAGATAGATAAACTTATGACGCGCGGACAGTCCCAGCGCCGATCCGGCTTCAAGAATACCGCGATCCACACCCAAAACGCCGCCCCGCAGAATTTCCGAAACATAAGCGCCGGTGTTCAGCGACAGTGCCACTATGGCGCAGCCAAAGGGTTCACGCAGGATGGGCCAGAAGATACTTTCCCGGATGAACTCAAACTGCGGAAACCCGTAGTAAATGATAAAGATCTGCACCAGAATAGGCGTGCCTCGGAAGACATAGATGTGAACCTGCGCCGGCCAGGACAGGTACCATTTGCCGCTGATCCGCATCAACAGCAATATAACCGCCAGGATCAGACCCAGAATGCCCGACAGGGCCATCAGTTGGAAGGTGATGCCGATACCCATCAGCATTTTGGGAATGCTGTCGGCGATTAAAGACAGGTCAAAAATCATCGCGCGCCCTCCGTGGTGCGGAGGCCGAATTTTTCCAGCCCCATCACTGTCATGGTGATGATGGTGGAAAATCCGAGATAGATGGCCCCGACGACGATATACATTGTGAACGGCTCTCCGGTGGTGCCGATGGCCTGTTTGGCGACAAAGAATGTTTCATTCAGGCCGATGATTGAAATCAGTGCAGTGTCTTTGATCAATGACAACATGTGGTTGCCAAAGGCGGGCAGCGCCAGACGCCACATTTCAGGGATGCGGATGAACACGAAAGTTTGCAGGTTCGACATCCCCAACGCGCGTGCAGCTTCGATACTGCCGGGTTTGACGCCCAGAAACGCGCCGCGGAATGTTTCGGTGGCGTAGGAGCCAACAATCAGCGCGATGGCGATGGTTCCGGCCCACACAGGCGGCACATCAACAAATTTTATTTCCGGGTTAAACACCTGTGCCACAGAAGTCAGAAAGATGGCCGACCCGAAATAGAGCAGCAAAATCACCAGAATTTCCGGTGTACCGCGAAAAATTACAGTGTAGGCAGCAGAGATTTTCTGCGCCGGGCGGTTGTCTGAAAGCTTGGCTGCGGCACCAATCAAGCCGAAGAGAACCATCAGTAAAAGCGAGAAGAAAAACACCTGGAGAACGACCATCGATCCCCAGAAATAATCATCCCACCATCCAGTTACAGCGTCCATTGGTTCCCCCAAAACTCCGCATTTCTTGTAAGGTTCTGCCATGGCAGCACATGCTCATGCGCTGCCACAACAAGTTGCTCAGATTTTACTCGTTGCCCCATTCCGGATTGTGGATCGGGAACGGAAAGATTTTCAGAGCGTATTCGGTCATCGACCCGTTGTTGATCAATTCGCGGATCGCACCGCTCAACCGGTCACGCAGATCGTCCTCGCCCTGACGCAGACCAATGCCCACCCCGACACCGAAATATTCAACTTCGCTGATGGCCGGGCTGGCAAAACCAAAACCACTGCCATCCTCTTTGTCCAGGAACCGAAGCTGGGCTTTCATCGGGTTGGTCATGATCAGGTCAACACGACCGTTTCTCAGATCAAGATACAGCGGCTCAGAGCCATCATATAGCACGATTTCAGCGCCTGGCAGTTTGGCATTGAACCAGTTTTCATATGTCGACGCGCGCTCGAGCCCGACACGAAGGCCGTCAAAGTTTGCTGCGATCGGATCGCCATTGCCGTCAAACAGGTTCAGGTCCCCGTCCACTTTGCCAATCAGGCGACCGACAGAGTCACGATACGGGCTTGAAAAGGCGATTTTTTCCAGGCGGGTGTCAGTGATCGACATAGAGGCCACAATCAGGTCGAATTTGTTGGCCAGCAGCGCCGGGATCATACCGTCCCATTGCTGGCAGACAAACTCCAGATCAGCCCCGATGATTTCCGCAACCCCTTTGGCCACATCCACATCGTACCCGGTCAGCTCACCGTCAGCGGTGCGGTAATTAAACGGGGCATAGGTACATTCCATGCCCACGCGCAGAACTTCGGCAGATACGGTGTTGGCTGCCAGCAGGGCCACAGCGCCTACGGCCAGTGATTTCAAAGACAGAAAGTTCATATCATCCTCCATGTTGTTGTTGTTGCTGTCGTTTCTTATTTGTTATTGACCCGAAGCCCTTTGGTGACGGCATCGACGGCCTCCACAACGCGGGTGACTTCTTCGGTGTTGTTGTAATGCGCAAGCCCGATGCGCACGACGCCCTCCTCCTCCGGGATCTTCAGGAAGCGGGTTGGCTCATAGGCGTAATTGTGTCCGTGCCAGACATAAATGCCCGCGTCCGCCAGAGCTTTGGCGATGGTGCTGGGCGCAACATTGTCGTGCCGGATCGAAATTGTTGGCACCCGCTGATGCACCCGGTTGGGATTGGTGATCCCAAATATTTTAATACCGGCAATATTACTCAGCCCGTCGATCAGTGTATTTGTCAGCGGTTCTTCATAGTCACGCGACTGCTGATAGGCGGCGGCGATAAGCGCACGCCGCGACCCCTCTGTTCCGGTACGGCTGCCCAGATCTTCAAAATACCGCACCGTAGCGGACAGGCCGGCAAGAAGTTCAAACTGCGGGGTGCCGGCTTCAAACCTGTCCGGCAGCGCGTCGGAAACACAGCGCCCCTTGTAGGGGTGCAGGGCCGCCAACACTTCTTCTTTGCCCCAGAGGATACCCAAGTGTGGGCCAAAAAACTTATAAGAAGAACAGACCAGATAATCACAGCCCAGCGCCTGTACATCGACCAGGTGATGGGGCGCCAGCTGCACCGCATCCACAAAAACCTGAGCACCGGCGTCGTGGGCCAGGCGCGTCAGTGCGGCAATATCATTGATTGAGCCGGTCATATTGCTGGCAAAGTTCAGGCAAACCAACCTGGTTTTATCGCTCAGAACTGCAGCGAGATTTTCAGGCTCAATCAGCCAGGTTTCACGGTCAAAATCAACCCAGCGGATGTTGAGCCCTTTGTCTTTGGCGATCTCAAGCCACGGGCCAATATTGCCTTCATGCTCCACCCGGGAGACAATGATTTCATCGCCGGGCTGAAAATCGCGGCAGATGCTGCGCGACAGATGAAAAGTCAAGGAGGTCATGCTCTGACCGATGATCACCTCGGCAGAGGATTTTGCGCCCAGAAACAGGGCGATGTCCTCATGCGCCTTCAATGTCACCGCATCGGTGTTCAGGCTGGTGGTAAAGTGTCCACCCATATTGCTGGCGTTGGTCAGCATATAATTTGCTATCGCACCAGCGACAGATTTCGGAACCTGGGTTCCGGCAGGGTTGTCCAGATAAATCCGGGGCTGGTCATTGTCGGTCTGCGACAAGGCCGGAAAAAGCGCGCGAATATCAACTACGGGAAACACCAAAAGTCCACCTCATTCTTAGGTCCCGCGGTTGCAGGTCTATTTAAGATTACGAGGGCAGTATGTACCGGACAGGTGGTGGCGAGTATCATCCTAAGGGATGAGTACTATTGGGGAGATCCCGGAGCTAGATTCCCATTTCCATCATTTGCTGAACAAACAGGCTAAACAGTTCCGCTTGCGAGGATATCTGTAGCTTAGAATATATGTTCCGACGGTGCGTTTTGACCGTCGGCAGTGAAATTTCCAGGTTCAGGGCGATCGAACTGCTGGAATGGCCCTTGAGGATCAGCTGGACCACAGAATGCTCCCGTTCGGTCAGCACCTGTTTGCCAAAATCCAGGATCCGGAACTCCATATTCGGGTTCGCATCCGATGATTCAAAATCCTGCGCTGCAAATTCAACATGCTTGATAAGCGCGCTAGACAGAGCGGGAAAGATGTCCTGCAGCCCTGCGTAACAGCTTTGTGTCTGATCGCTTTCCAGAGCGTTCATAAAACACAGCTCTACCATCTTGTCGCCAGGCAGCGGGATCAACCCCAGAACTTCGATCATGTTTTTTGGCCAGCCCGGTGTGCGAAAACCAATGGTCTCGTCCTCATCGATCCAGATGGGAAAATCAGTCTTTGCGATTTGGTTTCGTGCAACTTGGGGTAAAAAATCGGTCATGACATAAGCGCCGGCGGAAACGCCTTGTTGAAAGGCGCGATACACCGGGTTAATGACATAGGAATATTTCACATAATTCTCTATGCCGGACTGAAAATTCAGCGCCTCTTTAAAACATCCCAAAGTCGTGGGCGCACTGTCCTTGCTGTAAAGGCAAATAAACAGCCCGTCGAAACGCAGATGCTGTTCTACCACCTTGGAAATGTCGGGAAAAAAGGCTTCCGTCCCGATCACATCTATTATTTCAGCATAGAATTCACTGGCAGAAAGAAGATTTGAAATGGCCGTTGGCGCAGTGGTCATCAGAACAACACTTCCTATCTGTAAAAACCGAAAGTTCGCTCTTCTGTGTTCAACGATACGCTGCGGTATCGTCGTATATCCGGCGCCACGAGTTTAGCACAAGAGAAAATAAAATTCCACATAACAAACAGTAAGTTGCACTGATTGACGTCGAAGAATTCTTGTGTCCCGCGTCTGTCGTGCAAGGCAGGCGGCGCTGTGTCCACGGCGCGGGAAGTTCGTCTTCCCGGTTCTGTTCCTACGAAGTTCCGCCGGAGTGTTCGTTAACAGATTTTGTGGTGCACTGGACCGGCTGCTACAGGCGATTGGCGCATTCACGCCATCCCCAACGTTGCTTACACTGCGTTCCGGATTGAGCCGTTTTAGAACTGACGCTTGTTGGGGTTGCTCTGAGACCCTGGCCCGGACCGCGCAGTACTCACCCGAAATCAACTTACACTTCGCGTAATTCCGCGTGGTATTCCAAAAACCATTCATAGGTCGCGGCGATGCCGTCACGCAGCGGGGTGTTTGCCCGCCAGCCCATGCCGGCCAGGAGGGAGACATCCATCAGCTTGCGCACGGTGCCATCGGGCTTGGAAGCGTCAAAGCGGATGCCGCCGCTAAATCCGGTGACCTCTGCCAATATCGCTGCCAGCTCAGCGATGCTCACGTCCACACCGGTGCCCACGTTGATATGGGACAGCATTGGCATGGTATGGGCGTCGTACTCAGCCCTGGGCAGGCTCATCACAAACAGACAGGCCTCGGCCATATCATCCACATACAGGAATTCGCGCATCGGAGTGCCGCTGCCCCAGATCACCACCTCATCGGCACCGCTGCGGGCGGCTTCATTGAAACGACGCATAAGGGCCGGCAGCACGTGGCTGTTTTCGGGATGAAAATTGTCACCGGTGCCATAGAGGTTGGTCGGCATAACCGAGCGGTAGTCGGTGCCATACTGCCGGTTGTAACTTTCGCATAGTTTGATGCCGGCAATCTTGGCGATGGCATAGGGCTCATTGTTGGGCTCCAGCATGCCGGTCAGAAGCGCGTCTTCGCCCATCGGCTGGCTCGCGTTGCGCGGATAGATACAGGAGCTGCCCAGAAACAACAGTTTTTGCACCCCTGCCCCATGTGCCTGATGGATGGTATTGGCCTGCATCATCAGGTTTTCATAAATGAAGCCAGCCGGGTAGGTGTTGTTGGCATGAATGCCACCGACCCTGGCCGCCGCAAGGATCACTGCATCCGGGCGCTCCTGCTGCATAAAACCGCGCACGGCTTCCTGGTCGGTCAGATCCAGTTCACTGTGGGTCCGGGTGATGATTTCATCCCTGTCTTGCGCTTTTAACTGCCGCCCGATCGCAGAGCCGACCATGCCACGATGTCCTGCCAGAAAGATTTTCATAGGCTGACCTCAATACTCAGCGGCTAAGGGCAATTCCAACCCTTGCGATTTCAAAATCACTTGCCGTTTTACAATTTTCAGATCTTCGGCCACCATTTCCGCACACATCTTCTGTGCAGTGATTTCCGGTTCCCAACCCAGAACTTCGCGCGCTTTGGTCGGGTCCCCCAGCAAGGCTTCAACTTCCACAGGGCGGAAATAACGAGCATCAATCCGCATCACCACATCGCCGACGGAGAGCGCAAGTGCGTCGGAACCGGAAATGTCGTCGACAATGGCAACCTCATCAAGTCCCTTGCCCTCAAACCGCAGCGTGATCCCCAACTCCTTTGCCGCCCAGGAGATGAAGGTGCGCACCGAGTATTGTTTGCCGCTGGCGATAACAAAATCTTCCGCCACATCCTGCTGCAACATCATCCACTGCACGCGCACATAGTCTTTGGCATGGCCCCAGTCGCGCAGCGCATTGATATTGCCCATAAACAGGCACTCATCCTGGCCCTGGGCAATATTCGCCAGACCCCGGGTAATTTTGCGGGTGACAAAGGTCTCGCCGCGCCGCGGGCTCTCGTGATTGAACAGGATACCGTTGCAGACATACATGCCGTAGGCCTCACGGTAATTCACGGCGATCCAGTAAGAATAGAGTTTTGCCACAGCGTAGGGGCTGCGCGGGTGAAACGGCGTTGTCTCTGTCTGCGGGGCCTCCTGCACCAGACCATAAAGCTCCGAAGTCGACGCCTGGTAGAACCGGGTCGTTTTCTCAAGCCCAAGAAAACGCACCGCTTCAAGCAGGCGCAAAGTGCCCAGCGCATCAACATCTGCGGTATATTCCGGGGCCTCAAAACTCACGGCCACATGGCTTTGTGCCCCAAGATTGTAAATCTCGTCCGGCTGCGTTTCCTGAATAATGCGCGTCAGGTTCGAGCTGTCGGACAGGTCGCCATAATGCAGCTTCAACCGTGGATTGGCCTCATGCGGATCCTGATAAATATGATCGATCCGCTGGGTGTTCAGCGATGAGGCCCGGCGCTTGATACCGTGAACCTGATAGCCTTTTTGCAAAAGAAATTCAGCCAGGTAAGACCCATCCTGGCCAGTGATACCGGTAATAAGTGCAGTTTTCGCCATTTGACTAATACACCCTTCACAACAATAAATTAACTTTCCATTTCTTTCAGCGGTAATCGTCCATCTGCGCCGGTATCATTGCTGCGACTGACGCGGTTATTTTATCAAATTCTGCAAGTATCCGTCCTGATGACAGGACACTTTCTCCAACACCCCACGCCAGCGTCTCCATAACCGAGACCGTTCTGATGTTCCGTTAGCTTTAATGACAGGGACTGCACAGTATTCCAAAATCAGCGAAATCGAGTGCCTCTCTGTTTCTGATACGCTTGCCAGGCCTGCAAATTGACAGAGCTTCCAATATGATAATATCAAATTTGAACCACCAGGTTGATCCAGCTGATCCACTCGATTGTCTAATCTGTATAATACCCGCCATAACGGTAGCCGGTCACACTGCTCTCATCATGGTTGAGGACCGAGAAAATCGGTGTACCTGGACGAATACTATCATTCAATTGCTCAAAAGCAGAACGCAAATCGTTTTGTCCCGTCACCCCAAAACGCACGCAGTTCACGATGACATCAGCATGAGGCGCCACATAACGGGCATCCACAACCGGGAGTAACGGTGACGTGTCCAGAATAATTATATCCAACACGGCACGGGCATTTTTCAACAGATTTTCAAAAAGACTGGACTGAAGCAGTCGGTCGGCCGGCATCTCACTGCGGCTCCGGCCTAGCACTGCCACCACAGGGGAACGAGGGTCCGCAGCGTAGAATTGTGCATCTTCCGCCAGCATTCCGGGGTTCCGGAGATAGTCCAGAAATCCGAATTCAGGTTTGAAGCCAAGGAATTTGTGCAGGCTGGGTCTGCGTAAATCTGCATCCAAAAGCAGGGTTGATTTACCCGCCAGCGCATATGTCCGGGCAAGCGCCATTGCAACAGTGGTTTTACCCTCAGCAGGCAGGCTTGAAGTAACCATGATCACCGTACAATCACTACCGTTTACCCGGGCACTCTGATCGATTGATGCACGCAGACGTCGCATCGATTCTGAATACACCGAAAGAGGCGCATCAACGATTGTGTCTGCGACGGTAATCTGGCCCTTTTTCTGATCAATCCTGGGCACAGCTGTGGCCACTGGTGCCGGCAACACCGTCGCCAGATGTGAAACGGATGTAACGCCACCGACGTAGAATTCATTCA
>MAAC01011094.1_pt1 | contig 29701 bp, 28 predicted proteins | sample 1115981 | NCBI WGS metagenome assembly MAAC01 (sample SAMN04961126, study PRJNA320927) | seawater metagenome | isolation source: sample BD02T64 sea water enriched with oil for 64 days | place: USA:Gulf of Mexico | collected 2013-07-27
CGCCGTCATGGCCTTTGCAAGCGGGAGCATCAAACTCTCCCGCTTTTTCATCAAAAACAAAACCGCTCTTCTCGCCGACCTCGGCCCCAAGCCTGGCAAGCGAGAAAGGAGTTGCGTCAACCGGTCGAGTTCATTCCTAGCCATAAATACAGCCAGCCTTTAAAACGGAAGCTTCATACCAGCAGGTAAGTTTAGCCCGCCAGTTACGTCTTGCATTTTTTCCTGTTTTGCTGCTTCAATCTTTGAACTGGCGTCATTTACAGCAGCCATAATCAAATCTTCGAGCACTTCGATATCATCAGAATTCACAAGCGCCGGGTCAATTTTAATGGAACTCAGGCTAAACTTGCCTGTCATAACGACCTTAACCATTCCAGCGCCTGCAGCGCCTTCAATTTCCATAGCTGCAAGTGCTTCCTGCATTTCAGCCATTTTGCCCTGCATTTGTTGGGCTTGTTTCATTAGTCCGGCCAAGTTCTTCATTAGACTTCGTCTCCGTTATTAAGCCGTTGAACCAATTCCGCATCATCCAGATCGGGATCTTCCATATCTGGGTCGTTAATCGATTCAATCAAGGATTTTTCATCTACGCCTTCTACTACATAGTTATCAGGCAGCAAGCCTTTTCGGCCGATAAGTTTCGTCCCGGGGAAAAGTTTCAACACTGTTTTGACCAGCGGATCTTCCATAGCGTTGTCGTCCAACACCTGATTAATCTGCTTTTCCTGCGCTCGTATTGTGTCGACCCCTTTCTTAGAGGTCTCTGTGACTTTCCATGCCTTGCCCGTCCACTCCCGAAGATTGCGCTGGATACGTGCAGAGAGATCCCTCGGCGCGTGCTCAGCAGGCTGATATTCGATTTCCCCGGGTGTGAAGCTTAGCAGGTGAACATCATTCCCAAGGTATGCTGAGAGAATGCGATCTCCCTTGTCTCTTGCCAACTCGATAACCTCGCGAAAGGTTTGGGGAGAGGCAAACTGTTCTTCTTCGTAAATCTCAGTAACTTGAGGTGACGTGTTATCGACGACCAGTTCAGGTTTTAGAGAAGTAACTTCCTGATCTGGAGATGCTGACAATGCAACAGCAGATGCCTGAGTTGCGACTGATAAATTCCCTCGGGTTACAGCTTGGGAGCCATTATGTGAAGCCGGATGTGAAGCCGTGCCGCCAGATGTATTTCTGACGCGATCAGCAGAGGCGTTACCCGCTGGCGCGTCCTGGAGCTTTTTTACAAGATCCCCCGGTGTCGGAAGATTACTCGCATAGGCCAGGCGAATGATAATCATCTCTGCAGCTTGCAAAGGATGTGGCGCAATTTGTATTTCCCCCAGCCCCTTCAACAGCATTTGCCATGTTCGCGCCAGGATCGGCATGGATAATTTAGCGCACATCTCCCCCCCGCGAACACGTTCAGCTTCTGGAATACCTGGTGCTTCCAGCGTCTGAGGGACCAGTTTGGCCCGTGTCAGAAGGTGGCTTAACTCCAGCATATCTTTCATAACAACGACAGGTTCCGCTCCGCCATTATAAAGATCGCTTAAGATTTCGAGTGATTGAGCACAATCGCCCTTCATGATGGCATCATAGAGATCAAAAATGCGTGTTCGATCTGCCAGGCCTAACATGTGGCGAATGGGGTCACTCTCAATTGCCTGCCCACCACCTAAAGCAATGGCTTGATCAAGCAAAGACAAACCATCCCGAGCGGAGCCATCCGCCGCTCTGGCAAGAAGGCCAAGAGCTTCATCCTCAAAGGATATCTCTTCCTTACCCAAAACCATGGTAAAGAGCTTTACCAATTCCGTGTGTTCCAGCCGGCGAAGATCAAATCTCTGACAGCGGGAGAGCACAGTAACCGGGACCTTGCGAATCTCAGTCGTCGCAAAGATAAAAACAACATGTTCAGGCGGCTCTTCCAGCGTTTTCAACAGCGCATTAAAAGCACTGTTGGAAAGCATGTGAACCTCATCGATAATATATACTTTTTTGCGCGCAGAAACTGGCCTGTAGCGAACGCCTTCGATGAGCTCGCGAATATCCCCAACGCCAGTACGGCTGGCAGCATCCATCTCCATGACATCAACGTGTCGATCTTGCGCAATGGAAAGACAGCTTTCACAAACCCCGCAAGGATCAGCCGTTGGGCCCCCAGTGCCATCAACCCCAATACAATTCAAGGCTTTGGCGATGATCCTGGCTGATGTGGTTTTACCGACACCACGAACACCCGTGAGAATAAAGGCATGTGCCAATCGATCACTATCAATCGCATTGGTAATTGTTCTTACCAATGCGTCCTGTCCATAGAGATCACGAAAAGATGTTGGCCGATACTTACGTGCCAGTACTTGGTAGGCCGCCCCGGATTCGTTATCCGAGTCCTGTTGTTTTATAGAATTATCGCTCATGCCACTGCTAATTATTTCCTGTTTCATCCCACTTTACCCCATTGCAGCATCAAGGCAATCACCGACAAAGAAGTTCTCAAAAAAGGAAAATTTACACACAAAAAAACGAGCTAAAAGCTCGTGTTCATAGAGACTTATCATTTCATGTGAAGGTGAGAGGCTGAACCACGACCCGCGGCAAACTCGTTACGGCTGCTTCCTTCCGGATCTGACCGGGTTGGCGAGCGCTACGCCCGTAGCCAACCTCTCGCCCCTTATATCGGACTTCTCTGCCTTTAACGCAAGCCTTTTTGAGCCATTTCAAAATATCCTCACGCTTAATGTTTACAGATCCTGTTCGCTGGTACACCCTCAGGCCATGACTCAAAGACTACACACCTATGCGACCTCTAAACTGGATCGCGCAGCTCATCTGCGAATTTCACCTGACACTCTACAAGGATTTCAGCATTCCCCTGATAGTCTGGTGACAACTGTTTGGCGCCATAATGGCCTGTTTGTTTCCGAAGAGGACCATGATCCTCTTTTTTTACCAGGTAGCGAAGCGGCTGAGATTTTTGAACTCGCCGAGGAAATCATTTTCCTCGGCATCCGAGATGAGCGCCCGGTTCTGGCGGCTATGTTGCCTCATTCGGAAGAACCTCCCAGGCTTTCCCTTGGCACATTTTTGGACCTGAGAGATCACTGGAGCCAGCTTGATGCGGATGATGCCGCGATCATGGCCTATGCAAGAGGGCTGGTACACTGGCACAAACAGCATCGCTTCTGTGGAAAATGTGGCAACCCGACAAGATCAATTGAAGGCGGTCACGTCCTTCAGTGCACAGGCGATACCTGTGGTCATCTCCATTATCCGAGAACCGATCCTGCTGTTATTATGCGCGTTACCGATGGTGATTGGTGCTTGCTTGCACGTAATGCCGGGTGGCGCCCAGGGGGCCACTCTGTTCTGGCTGGCTTTCTCGAAATTGGGGAAAGCCTGGAGCAAACTGTCATCAGGGAAGTAAAAGAAGAGGTCGGGATTAATGTGAAAAACGTCCAATATCACTCTTCCCAGCCCTGGCCTTTTCCCGCGTCTCTTATGGTTGGCTTTACCGCCGAGGGATCACGCCATGATCCGCTTGTACTGGACACAACAGAAATAGAGTCCGCGCGCTGGTTCCACCGCGACGAACTTTTGGCTTCACCCGAGGATGAAACATTCAACCTTCCCCGGAAGGATTCGATTTCCCGTGTTCTTGTCGAAGACTGGCTGAAAGAAAAATAAGTCACTCCGATTTCAAAGTGTTACCTAAAATATAAACCCGAAAATAAAAAACCCGGACTGAAATCCAGTCCGGGTTTTTTATTTTGGTATTACAAATATAGTTTTTTCAATTAATTTTTCCTCAAGAAGCAAAGAGTAAAGTGTAGGCTACCTACATGAGCGATGAAACGACGATGAGGAAAGGTTAAGTGGAAGAACTATAGAATCTATTCAGCGGCGGTTCCACGATCCCGGAATGAGTTCGCCGGATAGACCCCGAGAATTCGAACTTCTTTCGAGAAGAAACTAAGCTCTTCTAGCGCCAAGCGGACAAGACGTTCAGATGGATGGCCTTCAACATCTGCGTAGAACTGAGCAACGGAAAAACTTCCATCAGTGATGTAGCTTTCAAGTTTTGTCAGGTTGACGCCATTGGTAGCAAAACCACCAAGCGCTTTGTACAGGGCAGCGGGTACAGAACGGACTTTAAATACAAATGTAGTCATAACTTTGGATTCGACGGGATCCGGATCTATTGGGTCTTTCGACATAACAAGAAAGCGGGTCGTATTATCTGCGTTATCATTGACATCAGTACCCAAGGTGTCCAATCCGTAGATTTCACCGGCGAGAGATGTCGCAATCGCACCAACGTCTTTGTTATTCCACAACGCCACTTGTTCGGCGGCTCCTGCGGTATCTGCGGCAACGATTGGCTCGATATTGTGTTCTCTCAGGAATTCGCGACATTGAGCAAGAGCCTGCACATGCGAATGAACCTGTCTCAATCCTGCAAGCGTTGCTCCTTTCGGTGCCAACAACTGGTGTTCAATTTTCTGGTAGTGCTCCCCAATAATATGGAGGCCGGATTCAGGCATGAGATGATGATTATCAGCCACCCGTCCTGCACTTGAATTCTCGATTGGAATCATTGCCAAACGGGCCTTTCCCTCACGTACCGCCGCAAAAGTGTCTTCAAAAGAGTAACAGGCCAGTGTTTCCATATCTGGAAAAACAGAGTGACATGCTATGTCAGAGTTTGCTCCTTTGACACCTTGAAAGGCGATCATGTTTTCGACGTCAGTCATTGGGTAGGCCTTATTATTAAATACGATTTAGCAACTATTTTAGTTTCCCAAGAATCCTTCTGGCTTTCTCAAGATCTGCGGGAGTATCAACCCCCAGAGGAATAGTGTCAACGAGCGCAACATCTATGCGCATTCCAGCTTCCAGTGCCCTAAGTTGCTCCAGTCGTTCGCGTTTTTCCAACGGCGATGTTGGCAAAGTGACAAACCGCTCAAGAGCTGAGCGCCGATAGGCATACATTCCAATATGATGATAGAGCGGCTTGGAAACATCACCATCATCCCACGGTGCTGTACTTCGACTAAAATATAACGCACGAGAGACATTCTGCCCCTCGTCAAAACCTGCTATAGCTTTGACAACATTGGGATTGTTACGCTCTTCTAAATCGCTTATTTCAACGGCCAGGGTTGCAATGTCCACGGCATCATCCGCAAGCACCTCAAATGCCCTTCTTATTAAACGCGGCTCAACCGTTGGTAAATCGCCCTGAACGTTGATAATAGCGTCATGTTTACCTAAAGGATCAAAGATCTGTAGGGCTTCATGAATACGATCTGACCCCGAAGGGTGATCCGGATCGGTCAAAACGGCAATCCCGCCAACGCGCTCTACGGCATCAACTATTTCCTGCTCCGCACAGGCAATAACCACAGGCCCCAGCTTTGCCTCAACGGCCCTGTTATAACACTGCGCAATCATTGGCAGACCGCATATATCAGCCAATGGTTTATTCGGTAGCCTCGAAGAAGCCATCCGAGCCGGGATTAGAACAACAGGATTACTTGGAAGGGACATCTGGGCCTCGAAACACTCAACTGAGGAGAATTCTTAAAATTATTATTTATCCCAGATTTATTTCGGCGGATCGGCATCCACAAAACAACATAGGAAAACGGCTTGTTAGGCCTTACCATAATTAAAGAGCACACAGCAAACAAAGCTCTTAACGTTTTATTTTCATAGAAAGTGTCATAAATCATCAGAATAGATCCAAAAATTGATAGAAACTATTGAATGCTTGGCCCGAGAGAGCTATTGTCGGCCGGAATTTATAAAATAAGCCCAAAGGGTCAGGAAGAATGTCTTTAGAGAACAACAAGGCCTTTGCCTCAGTGCTAACTGCCGGCATTATCTTATTGGCATCAGGCTTTACGGCCAAAATGCTCTACCATCCAAAGGATTTGGCAGAGAACGCTTTTAAGATTGAAGTCGAAGACAGCGGCGCAGAAGTTGCCTCTGCAGCTCCTGCTGGCCCTGTCATCGAACCGATTAGCGCCTTGTTGGCCAGCGCTGATGTCGCAGCTGGCGCAAAAGGTTTCAAGAAATGTGCATCTTGTCACACTGTTGAGAGTGGTGGAGCAGATAAACTTGGCCCGGCTCTTTGGGGTATTGTTGATCGTCAACGCGCCTCAGTTGACGGCTTCTCTTATTCCGACGCTCTTAAAGGCATGAATGGCGAGACTTGGGATTATGAAGCCCTTAACGAGTTCCTGACCAAGCCTAAAGCTTATGCCCCGGGAACAAAAATGGGTTTTGGCGGTCTCAAAAAAGTTGCTCAGCGCGCGAATCTCATCGCTTATCTGCGTCAGCAGAGCGACAATCCAGCCGCCCTACCGGAGTAATCTGAGTTGGTGTTATAAAGAATTAGGCGGCCTTTTAGGTCGCCTTTTTTATGCACACTCTTTGTAAGTTCTCTAATTGCGCGAAAGGATCGCCGCATGAGCAAGTCACTTCATTGTCCTGATGAGTTTGTCCAGTTGGGTGAAACACTTTGTGATGCAGCACAAAAGATAATCCTTAAGCATTTTCGGCAACCGCTTGCTGTTGAGGGGAAAAGCGATAATTCCCCGGTCACCATTGCGGATCGCAATGCCGAAACAGCAATGCGCGACCTGATCAACAAACATTATCCTGATCACGGTATCGTTGGTGAAGAACATGGCGCAGAAAACACCGACGCTGAATTTGTTTGGGCTCTCGATCCCATAGATGGCACACGCAGTTTTATATCCGGCCACGCCATATTCGGGACACTTGTCGCTCTTTTGAGAAACAACGAGCCTATTATGGGTATTCTCGCCATGCCTGTGATTAACGAACGCTGGGTCGGTGCAAGCGGGCACCCAACACTTTTCAAAGATTACCGCGGCACCAACGAAGCCAGAGTGCGTGACTGCACCAGCCTTTCACAGGCAACTATAGCAACGACCTCCCCTCTTCTGTTTAAAGAAGATGAATTTCCAAAATTCGACCGAGTGCGAAAAGCTACCAAGATGCCGCTATTCGGCGGCGACTGTTATAATTATGGTCTCGTGAGCAGTGGCTTGATCGACCTTACTGTCGAAGCTGGTATGGGTGTATATGACTTTCTAGCCCAGGTTCCAATTCTTACGGGTGCAGGCGGCATTATGACTGATTGGGAAGGACGTGCTTTGGGCATGCATTCCGACGGGAAGGTAATTGCTGCGGGTGACAAGGCTGTCCATCAGGAAGTTTGCACTCTTATCAATGAATAACCTTTTATGGTTATTTTTGAACTAAATTTAAGATATCGCCTCCGCGTTAACCATTTTTCATCATAAGCCTGCGAAACTCCCCTTATCTACTTGTTTGGGGGAAGCAGGCCCTTGATCCCGCTGCAAAAACCCCGCAAACTACCTGCCAATAGGGGTATTCATCCTCTAAACAAAATATTTTGGGGGTTACGCCAAGACGATGCGCGCATTCATTCTGGTCAACTTTGTCCTCAGCATCCTCTTGCCGCTGTCCGCATCAGCCGCAACAACAAAATCCCACGGAATTGCAATCCACGGCGAACCCGGATACCCCGCTGACTTCACTCATTTCAAATATGTAAACCCTGATGCGCCCAAAGGCGGGGAGTTACGTATCGCGCGGCGCGGTACTTTTGATAACTTCAACCCCTATATTATCAAAGGTGTTCCCGGTCCTGGCTTCACCCCGGAGAGTCTCCTGACATCCAGTGCAGATGAAGCCTCCAGCGAATATGGATTAATTGCTGAATCCCTCGAATGGCCAGAAGATCGTTCCTGGGTCATTTTTACTCTTAGACCTGAAGCACGTTGGCACGATGGCAAACCGATTACAGTTGAAGATATTCTTTTTTCTCTCGACATTATAAAAACTAAATCAAGTCCTTATTATCGCAACTTATATGGGAGCATTACTCGGGCGGAGAAGATTGGAAATCAACAAATTAAATTTTATTCTTCCGAAGTTGAAAACAGAGAATTTCCCATTATTGCTGGTGGACTACCAATATTTGCCGAACATTATTGGAAAGACCGTGATTTCGCCAAAACCACATTAGAACCACCCCTTAGTAGCGGACCCTATAAAGTAGTCGACTTTGAAGCTGGTCGATACGTCATCCAAGAAAGAGTTAAAGATTATTGGGGCAAAGATCTCCCTGTTAAAAAAGGACAGGATAACTTTGATCTAAGAAGAACAACCTATTACAGAGATGATGATGTCATCAAGTTAGCTATAAAGTCTGGTGAAATTGACTATCATGAAGAAAGGTCATCTAGCGCTTGGGCTGAAGATTACGACGTGCCCGCGATAACAAAGGGATGGTTGAATAAAGAGTCCATTCCGCACAAACGTCCTCAAGGACTCCAAGGCTTTTACCTTAATACGCGTCGAGGTATATTTAAAGACCCAAAAGTTAGAGAAGCCCTCGGCTATGCTTATGATTTTGAATGGACAAATAACAACCTGTCTCATGGCCTTCTAACTCGTTCTACAAATTACTTCGGTAACTCCGAACTCGCCTCTTCCGGGTTACCGACAGGAAAAGAACTTGAGATTTTAGAAAGGTACAGAGGAAAGGTTCCTGACCGTTTGTTTATTGAGCCATTCCATGTCCCCACCTCTGATGGAATGGGCTGGCCAAGAGATAATTTGCGCAAGGCCTTTACCTTGTTGGCTGAGGCTGGCTGGATTGTTAAGGATCTCAAACTGGTTAATGAAATGACTGGCGAGCAGATGTCCTTTGAGATGTTGGTCGTTTCAAAGGGAATGGAAAGGACCATCCTCCCTTTTGCCGCAAGCCTCAGTAAACTTGGTATAAATGCCAGTATACGCCTTGTTGATAGTCCACAATACATAAATCGTCTTAACAAATATGATTACGATGCAATCATCTCTAAAATACCCGTGACGATATCACCTGGCGCAGAGCAACGAGGATTTTGGTCGAGTGAAATTGTCGATCGAACTGGTGCATGGAATTTCGCCGGAATAAAAGATCCCGTCGTGGATGCCCTTCTCGGTGAAATCATGACAGCGAAGAGCCGAGAAGACCTTGTCTCTACCGTACGTGCGCTTGATCGTGTTCTGCTTTGGGGGTTTTATGTTATCCCCCAATTCCACACCAAAGATGATCGCATTATTTTTTGGGATAAATTTTCTCGCCCAAAAATCATTCCATGGCGTGGCACCAGCACCTCTTATTGGTGGTATGACTCTGTAAAGGATGCAGCTTTAAAACAATCAATAACCGAGAATGAAATCCGTAAGGTTAAGACTTTCGGCGCAGAGAAAAATGCTGAAACATCTTCTGTTATAGATAATGAACCCTTTTTCGATCCCGTAATAGTCAACACTTTCCTAGAGAACTTTGAAAAACTTGACCTCGACCCAAAAGCCGTGAAACAGTTTTTTACTTTCCAGATCATTACCCATCCAAATGAGTTTTTCCAAAAGGACAATTGGCGCCCCTATGCCTTGGGAAGTTCTTTTGCTCTCATACTCTTACTCATAATCAGAAGAAGACGTCGTAAAGGAGAACAAAATTAATGTTAGCCTATATCGTACGTCGATTACTTCTACTGATCCCGACCTTAATTGGCGTCATGCTCCTCAATTTCGCTATAATCCAGCTCGCTCCGGGTGGACCGATTGAGCAGGTCATGGCCACATTATCTGGACAAGGCGCAGAGAGCACTGAACGTGTCACACAAAATCGGGACGACCTTTCCTCAACAGACGTCACAAGTAATTACAAAGGTGCGCAGGGGTTAGATCCTGAATTCATCAAAGAACTCGAGATTCAATTTGGGCTCGACAAACCTCTCCATGAACAATTTTTTCTTATGATGAAAAACTATCTCACCTTTGATTTTGGAGAGAGCTTTTTTCGAGACAGAAGAGTTGTTGATTTGGTTATAGACAAGATGCCCGTTTCGATTTCTCTCGGCATATGGACGACCTTACTCGTCTATTTAATATCAATACCTTTGGGTATTAAAAAGGCCACCAGAGACGGATCTTCATTTGATATATGGACAAGTGGTATCGTTATAATTGGCTATGCCATTCCAGCCTTTATCCTGGCCGTGCTTCTTCTCGTTGTTTTTGCGGGTGGGAGTTACCTCACAATCCTACCTCTAAGCGGATTAACGTCCCAAAATTGGGATGAATTGTCTCAAATAGACAAAATTCTCGACTACTTAAAACACATCATCTTACCTGTTTCAGCGATGGTCATTGGTGGGTTTGCCAGCCTGACCATGTTGACGAAAAATTCATTCCTGGATCAAATCAGCCAACAGTATGTGGTCACAGCGAAGGCCAAAGGCCTGACCGAAAAAAGAATACTTTATGGTCATGTTTTTCGTAATGCCATGCTCATTGTCATTGCAGCGTTTCCCTCAACCTTTATAGGTGTTCTTTTTACAGGGTCCGTTCTGATCGAGATTATTTTCTCTCTAGATGGCATAGGTCTATTGGGATACGAAGCCGTCTTTAATCGGGATTATCCGATTATGTTTGGAACCGTTTATTTCTTTACCCTTATAGGTCTTCTTTTGAATATCGTTGGTGATATCACTTATATGCTGGTCGATCCACGCATCGATTTTGAAAGTCGGGAGGGTTAATAAATGACTGACGATAAAGACACCTTCTTCGGTATGCAATTGAGCCCGATGGGGCAACGCCGTTTACAAAGTTTTCGAAACAATCGCCGTGGTTATTGGTCGCTTAAGGTATTCCTACTTCTTTTTGGCATCACCCTGTTTGCCGAAATCATCGCCAACGACAAACCGATTTTTATACTCTTTGATGACAAAGCATATTTTCCAATAGTTCAAGCCTTGCCTGAAACAACATTTGGTGGTGAATTTGAGACAGAAACCGACTACCACGATCCCTTTGTTAAAAAATTGATTTCCGAAAAAGGCTGGACCATTTGGCCCCCTGTTAAATACCATTACCGAACGGTTGCTTATGACCTGCCAAAGACCGCCCCCTCAGCGCCAGATGGAAACCATTGGCTTGGGACCGATGACCAAGCAAGAGATGTTGTTGCCCGGCTGATATACGGCATGAGAGTATCAATTATTTTTGGATTACTTTTAACGGTTATTAGCGCTGTAATCGGTGTAACTGCTGGTGCCATACAAGGTTATTTCGGTGGTCTTCTTGATCTACTAGCACAACGGTTTATCGAAATTTGGAGCGGGTTACCAGCATTCTTCATTCTAATTATTGTCAGTTCTGTTCTTGTTCCCAGCTTTTGGACACTCCTCATTATCCTTATGCTCTTTAGTTGGGTTGGATTTGTTGGCGTAGTTCGGGCTGAATTTTTAAAAGTACGGAACTACGATTACATCAGATCAGCAAAGGCGCTGGGGGTTAGCGATCTCGTCATTATGTATCGTCACATTCTTCCAAACGCAATGGTTGCCACATTAACCTTTATCCCCTTCACGCTCACCGCATCAATAACCTCTCTCACCTCTCTTGATTTCCTCGGTCTAGGACTACCAGTAGGATCGGCTTCACTCGGGGAACTTTTGGCCCAGGGTAAAGCAAATCTTCAAGCACCCTGGCTCGGTGCCACTGCTTTTATCTCGCTTGCCTTTATGTTGAGCCTGCTTGTTTTTATCGGTGAAGCCGTGCGTGATGCCTTTGACCCAAGAAAACTCTTTAACGGAGGCCGCTCATGAGTGTATTGGTCGATCATTCTGCTAAGGAAGAACAGCCCCTGCTGGATGTCACCAGCCTTTCCGTCCAGTTCCACGGCGAAGAAGATACTGTTGATGCTGTCGCGGGTATTACCTATCAGATCATGGAGGGACAAACCGTTGCCCTTGTCGGGGAATCCGGGTCAGGTAAATCCGTAAGCGCGCTCTCTATTTTACAGCTGCTTCCCTATCCACAGGCGCAACATCCTCTGGGAAGCTCGGTAAAGTATCGAGGCCAGGAGATCATTGGTGCCGATGACGCAACGATGCGTGAAATTCGCGGCAACAAGATCTCGATAATCTTTCAGGAACCAATGACATCCCTGAACCCTCTGCACAACATAGAAAAGCAGATCAACGAGGTCTTGCTCGTCCACAAGGGCTTTACAAAAATCGAAGCCCGTAAACGGACACTGGAACTGCTAAAACTCGTCGGAATTAAAGATCCTGCAGGTCGCCTGAAATCATATCCGCATGAACTTTCCGGCGGACAACGCCAACGGGTCATGATCGCCATGGCCTTGGCAAACGAGCCAGATTTGCTTATTGCAGATGAGCCAACGACGGCCCTGGATGTCACGATACAGGCTCAAATTTTGGAACTTCTGCAAGAACTTCAAAAGAAGTTGGGCATGTCCATTCTCTTGATTACTCATGATTTGGGGATCGTGAGGAAGATGGCTGATCGTGTCTGTGTCATGACAAAAGGGCAGATTGTTGAAAAAGGCCTAGTAAAAGAAATCTTCGAAAACCCTCAACACCCCTATACCCAGTCGTTGCTTGCTGCCGAGCCTAAAGGGAGCCCGGTCACCGCCGATCCCGATGCGCCAGAGATTGTATCGTGTGACAACATAAAAGTTCACTTCCCCGTAAAACGCGGTGTTCTGCGGCGAACTGTTGATCACATCAAGGCGGTTGATGGTATTTCCCTTTCCATTAAACAGGGGCATACCCTGGGTATTGTCGGGGAATCAGGATCAGGCAAAACCACTCTTGGCCTCGCCCTGTTGCGCTTGATTTCCAGTAAGGGAAATATCAAATACGACAACAAACTTCTCAATGGTATCAGTGGACGAAAACTGAGGCCTCTACGTCAAGAAATGCAAATTGTCTTCCAAGATCCTTACGGGTCTCTGAGCCCAAGGCTTTCGATCGGGCAAATTATTGAAGAGGGCCTAAAAGTTCACGGGCTGGGCGGAAACGCGAAAGCACGGGAACTTCTGATCATTGAGGCTCTGCGAGAAGTCGGACTGAACCCGGAAAACCGCAACCGTTATCCCCATGAGTTCTCGGGCGGACAACGACAGCGGGTCGCAATCGCCCGCGCCATGGTGCTAAAACCACGATTTGTGATTCTGGACGAGCCAACCTCCGCACTTGATATGTCCGTTCAGGCCCAAATCGTCGATCTTCTGAGATCTCTTCAGATAAAGCATAACCTTAGCTATCTCTTTATCAGTCATGACCTCAAGGTCGTTAGAACCCTCGCCGATAATGTCATTGTGATGCGCAATGGCAAAGCGGTTGAAACCGGTACTGCCAAACAGATCTTCGAAGATCCTCAAAGTCCCTATACACAAGCGTTGATAAAAGCAGCCTTTGATCTCGAAGCCGTAAACCAAGAAGCGGTAAGTGCCTAAGGCAGGCTCTAAAACAATAAAAAGCGTTCCGGCCACCCGTTCAGCGATTACGAAATAAAAAACTTTTGTTGCCGGATTGCCAGATCTTTCCACCATCACATACACTGGTAAGATATATTTTATTTCTTTAGGTTCATTTGATGGCTCTACTTTTTATTTCTGAACAAAACCGTGTCGACTCGTGGCGAGATTATCTCGAGAAAGAGATTCCCGATCTCGACCTCCGCACGTTGCCTGATTACGGGAACAAAGAAGACATTGACTACGCTCTCGTTTGGCAGCCACCAAGCGGGCTTTTAAAATCCCTGCCCAATTTGAAAGTGATCTTTTCACTCGGTGCCGGAATAGATCACCTCGCGTCTGACCCCGAACTGCCAGACAACATTCCTGTTGTTCGCATGGTCGATCCCTCCCTCACATCGGGCATGACAGAGTATGTGGTCATGAACGTCCTCAATCATCACAAAGGCATGCGCCTTTACCGTGATCAGCAAACCCGAAAAGAATGGTCACCACACATCCCTCCCGTAACCTGGGATCGCCGGGTCGGTATTATGGGCATGGGTGTTCTTGGATCAGATGTTGCAGGAAAACTGAGTTATCTCGGCTTCGATGTCGCGGGATGGAGCCGGACTCACAGGGAACGCCCGGGGATAAAAACTTTCGCCGGGGCCGATCAACTCGATGACTTCTTGCGTGAGACCGAGATATTGGTTTGCCTGTTACCCCTTACCGATGAAACCTTTGATATTTTAAACAAGGATCTTTTCGCAAAACTTCCCAAAGGGGCCAGTGTCATTAACGCTGCGCGAGGGGGACATCTGGTCGAGGAGGATCTTATTGCTGGTTTGGATAACGGCCATCTATCAGAAGCCACTCTGGATGTTTTTAAATCTGAACCACTCGATAACGATCATCCCTTCTGGAGCCACCCTAAGGTCACGATCACACCCCATGCTGCAAGCTTCACTCACCCGAGTTCCAGTGTCCGTTTAATTGCCGAAGGGATCAGGCGCTCAGAAAGCGGAGAAGAACTGCTAAATGTTGTGGATATGAAACGAGGTTATTAAGGACCGTTGGTATAAGATGTGTAACCCTCGTTTCGTTACACATCTTCAGCATAGTCTTCGACCATGTCGCCAAATTCGCGAAGAAAAACCGAGCCCTTGATCGTGCGCTGAACAAGGATGGAGCGGCGATCACTTTCATCGGTTTTGCGTCGAACGAACTCCAATTTCCCCAGCCGATCCAGTGCCCTGGTCACAGCTGGTTTTGACATATTCAACTCTTCGGCAAGGCCGCGCACCGTATGAGGTTTATCCTTAAGATAAACGTGCAACAATAAAGTAAATTGGCGAGACGTCAGATCAGGAAGCCCTTTTTGAAGAGCACCGACCATGACGCCTCGCCATAATTCCAAAGCCTGTTTTGCTGGTATATCCACAATCAATCCCGAACGTTTCGCATTCGCAATGATTCTAGAACAAAAAGAAGTTTCAGCTCAAGCTATTCCTGTATTTATCTTACAGTTATGCAAGTCACCTTGCTTAGGCTGGCTACTTTGTGTGACACAGAGCCAAGCAAGAGAGATTCGAGATCGCCATGTCCACGGCTTCCCATAACGACAGCACTTACGTTATTTTTCTCTGCATATTCTACAATCGTGCGTGCAGGGGGACCAATTTTCACTTCAGCTTTCATGTTTTTCACGCCAGCCTTCTTTGCAATCTTTTTGGCTTCTAACAGAAGTTCTTGGCTAAAAGAGTCCAAAACATACTGAGCATCGTGGCCAGAAACCTGCTCAACTTCCATGAAACGGCGTAATCCTTCGTTCATTTTGACTGCTTTTGCAACGGTCAGGAAAATCAACTCGCCCTCGAATTTCATAGCAAGAGCAGATGCTTTTTCTACCGCACGCATACTGTGATCAGAACCATCAACAGCACAAAGGATCTTATCGAACATTGTCATACTCCATAGGTAAACGATATTTGAAACCAGAATTCTTAAACAGAATACCACATAATAAGAGAATTTTCCCAATCTCTATTAGCAACCCAGAAATGCAAAAAGATCGCATATCTAGTTAACCATTTCCTTAATCATTGAGTAAACAGCTCTCAAGCCCATTGCTTCACCGCCTTCCGGGCGGCCTGGACGAGAAGAAGTGTTATAGGCCATCACGTCAAAGTGGGCCCAAGAGGTCTCTTTTCCAACAAACTCCTCCAGATAGAGTGCCGCTGTAATCGCGCCGCCATAAGGCCCGCCCGAAATATTACTCAAATCGGCGATCTTGCTATCCAATAACTTTCGGTAAGGCTTGTGCAAAGGCATCCGCCAAACTTGATCATCGCACTCAACAGAATGCCGCCGCAATTTATCAGCTATCTCATCATCGTTGCAGAACATCGCAGGAAGATCGGTACCCAATGCAACGCGTGCCGCCCCCGTTAACGTTGCGAAATCGATAATAACATCAGGTTTGGTGCGAACTGCTTCGGCCAAGGCATCGCAAAGAACCAGACGACCTTCTGCATCTGTATTGCCAACCTCTACGGTCAGCCCTTTTCTTGTCTTGATAACGTCTGACGGACGGAAGGCATTTCCCGATACTGCATTTTCAACAGCAGGAATGAGTACACGCAATTGGCAGTTAAGATTACTTTCCATTATGGCTGCTGCAATACCGAGAACATGAGCAGCCCCTCCCATATCTTTTTTCATCGTGATCATACCTGCGGCTGATTTCAAGTCCAATCCGCCCGTATCAAAACAAACCCCTTTACCTACCAGAGTGATTTTGGGGCCATGATCTCCCCACCGGAAATCAATGAGGCGCGGCGCCCGGTCAGAGGCTTTACCGACTTCAAATATCGCAGGATAATTTGCCTGTAGTAAATCATCACCCACAATGACATTACAGTCTGCTTCAAATTCTCCCGCCAACTGTGAAGCGGCCGTGGCCAACTCTTCCGGTCCCATGTCATTAGCAGGTGTGTTGATCAGATCTCGGGTCAGATGAATCCCATTTGTAAGCGACAAAACATGCTTTTTATCCGCCTTATCAGGCCACACCAACGAAGCAAGCACACGGTCATCTTGCTTGTATCGCGTAAATTGATAGCTCCCAATCGCCCAGCCAAGGGCTATATCGGTGGCGATTTCAGCAGTTTGATTATCTTTCAGACTATAGGAACCCTGCGGGAGAGTATGGCTCAGACCAGCAACCGTCCAAATACCTGGCGCATCCTTGTCGCCTAGCCCTACGATTATGGATTCAAGACCACCCGAGTTATCAGGTATCGTGCAAATTTCACCTTCACCAGCCTTAAAATTATTCGCCGCCAACCATGCTACCGCTGGATTATTTTCCTGGAGTCGCTCATCAAGTTGTTTCTTACTCATAAAAATCAATGGAATCGTTTTATCATTTGAACGTTCTGTCAGCTGGAAGCTCATAACTTACTTTCTAAAGTTTATTGGCTAAAAGTTTATCGATTAACGTTTATGGGACCTGAGAATCTTTCAACAACATTGGTAAGAAACTTTCCTGACATAAATGAATTGATCCAAGTGTTTGACTTGAGACCAAAGCTGCACAGAATTTTACAGCAAATAAGGTCAGTGAGGTTGTGACGAAGAAATGATCCAGGATTTTGGCGAAACAATCGAGGCCTCCCTGTTTCACCTTATTTCTCAGGTAGTTTACTCAACGACAGCAGGTTCGACTTTGCCTTCTGCGGACGGAATGCTTTCAGGCGTGCTGGCTTCGATAGCTTTTGTATCCGAATCTGCTGTATCTTTGGATACAATATGATCCCCGATCAGACCTATTTCCCGGTAAAATCTTTCTGCTCCAGGATGAAGTGGCATAATCAAACCATCAAGAGCAGTATCAACAGTTATAAAACGCCCCAGAGTATGGCCCTTTGCCAAATTCTTCGCTGTGGTTTCATGCCAAAGCGCCTTGGTGATTCCATAGATAAGTTTCTCATCCAGATCTTCGCGAACCAGAAACTGTGCCGGAACCATTAGTGCCAGTGTTTCAGGAACAGTGTTGTATGTTCCGACCGGTATTTTTCCACCCGAAAAGAATGGATAAATATCGTGTAAGACATCCACATCAGTTTGGCGGAGAGAAAGAAGAGTTACCCGATGCTGGTCAGTAAGGGCCGTTACCAAGCGGGCAGGTGTGCCAGCGATAACAAAAAAGGCGTCAATCTCACCATTTAAAATGGCTTCGTAGGCCTCGCTGTTAGAAAGGGTCAGTATATTTTCTTTTGGAATGCGAATATTTCTGGTTTCCAGCACCAGTTGTGCTCCGGCATTCGTTCCCGAACCACTCGGTCCAATCGATATTTTTTTGTTCGCTAAATCTTCAAGAGTTCGAATACCGCTGTGAAAACTGACAACCAGATGCATAGCCTCTGGATACAGGTTGGCCACACTCCTTAAGTTTCCCACGGCTCCGCGTGTACGAAAGACATGTTCGCCTCTTAGAGCCCAATAAACGACATCCGCCTGAGCAAAGCCACCTTCAAGCGTACCATTCGCAATACCAATTAAATTGGATACCGAGCCTTCCGTAGAGACACTTACAGACAAAAGCCCGTCAACACCGCAACTACCGCCCTTCTCGCAATCTCTTGACCCAACAGGTTTACTTATAGAGCTCGCAATTATCCCGCCAATAGGGAAATAATTCCCGATTGTCGCGCCAGTACCTATTCGAAATATAGGAGTATCCTGAGCAACCGATATGCCAAAAATTCCTAAAATTGATAAAATCGGAACGACTAAAAGAAGTTTTTTAAAAAAGGTACGATACACTGAGGACGCCGCGAACACCCGACTGCCTTTCTATTTTTACAGAATAGTCACTGGGAAGCTTTTCTTACTCTACGCCATAACTCGTTAAAAGTTAATTATAACTTTGGCCTATAAGAAATTTTTTTATTTCAGAAAAAATTGGGTTTCTTACCCTTTTTCCGTCAAAGAAGTTAGCCTCTTCAGTGACTGATCATCTAAAAAAATAGTGACGTCATCGTGACTTAAAGATGGCAAATTTAGTAATGTTGTCGGTTTTTATTCACTTCAGGCTGCTTGCTCGAACAATCGACCATCTGACAACTCGACCTGTCGGGTTGCGACTTTGTTTAAAAAATGATGGTTATGGGATACAATGATCATCGCCTGAGGAAGATCTGTTAGTATCGAAATCAAATGCTGCTTGGTCTCACGATCAAGGTCGTTAGTTGGTTCGTCCAGCAACAGAACTTCAGGCTCCAAAGCCATAACAGTCGCCAAAGCCACCAAGCGTTTCTGTCCCCCCGACAACTTGTGCGTAATTCGTTCAGATAGATGCTCCAGCCTAAGTAATTCGAGAGTCCGCCCAACGATATTAGTGACTTCTTCTCGCGACTTCCCAAGGTTTAATGGCCCAAAAGCCAAATCCTCGGCAACTGTTGGACAAAAGAGCTGATCATCAGGATCTTGAAACACCAATCCCGCCCGCACGCGAACTTCCCGAAAATCTTTTTCTTTCTTGCGGATCGCCCCAAAAGCATAGACTTCACCGCTCCGAGGTGTTTCCAAGCCGTTGATAAGCCTTAGAAGAGTACTTTTACCGGCTCCATTACTCCCCGTTAAAGCAACCCTCTCTCCCGCGTACAATTCGAAATCGACGCCATTGAGAACCTCTAGTCCACTCGCATAAGAAAAGTGGAGACCACGCAAAGTAATTAAAGCAGACATTAAAAATACTCCACAATCAGAAGACCCAGCATCGTGATAAAAACAGCAAGACCAAAAAACAAATCTCTCTGCCCTGCCTTCATATCATTTAGAATATGAAAACGACCGTCAAACCCCCGACATTTCATCGCTTCCATAATTCGGTCTGACCGCTCGAGACTCCGGACCAGCATCATACCAATGAGGTATCCAATAGAGCGCAGAGTATGCAAATCAGTTTTTGGGGAAAAGCCACGCGCTTTCATTGCCATACGCATCGTCTTGTATTCTTTGTAAAAAACATCGATGTAGCGAACGGTAAAAAGGAAGAGATGCACCAGTTTCACAGGAACCTTAAGCCGGTATAGCGCATGGCCAAGAACTGATGGTTCCATAATGCCGAGTAATCCCATAAGAGAAAACAAGATCGCGTTCGCCTTCAAACCAACTTCGGCTGCCCTGTACAATCCCTCCCGACTGGCATCCCACCCCCAGATCGAAAAGAGTGTTTCTCCTGGCATGGTAAAGGGCAAGGTCAGCATTAAAACAACAATAAAGGAATCAACCACAAGAACCTTCCGAACTGTCGTCCAGAGAGGAAGCCGTGCTGAAAGGGAAAGACCAACCCCAATTCCTAAAGCCAGGGTAAGGGCACCCAAGTCATGCATCGCCGATATCAAAAATGCAAAGAGAACACAGGAAACGAAACGCACCCGTGGATCAAGGCTGTTGAGAAAAGCTTCCGATTTGCTTTGGTCATTTTTCGCAGCCCAAGACTGAGAAACTTCTCCCAACACCTGTGTCATATCAAGCTTCCTTCACTGGCTTGCGCCGCCCAAGGAGGAAAGATGCAATACCAAAGATCCCAAGGATATAACCTATGCCACCAAGAATATCCTGCAAGCGACGCTCCTCTTTGTACTGAACCAAATCTTTACGCAGAGAACGTGTTTCTTTGGTTGCTTTGGCGATCAGTTTTTCCAAAGCCGTTTGATCAATAACAATCAAAGCTGAATTTTCTGTCGCAAGTGCAGCAACTTCCCCTGAGTTCTCTCCGGACTCTACAGGTTTTGAAACAGTAGATGTAACAGATGATTGAGTCTCCCCACTGGCAAGGTCATCAGGCAATTCATCCGCAAGAACGGTGAAAGTCGCAATATGACCTGCGCTCAAATTTGCACGAAAAATGTGATCCACTTTTTGTGATGCAGTAAAGGAAAAGAGCCCTTCCTCGTCTGTCGTGACTTCACCCAGTTTATTACCATTTGGGTCAGTAATAACGACAAGGATGTTCTTAGCCATATCACCGCTGGAAAATCCAATTTCCCCTTCAATAAGATTGCCATCGGGATAAGCGGCAGAAATTATTTTGTGTGCCTGGGCATTCGTAATCATAACAACAGTTAAAACGGCGGCGATAACCAATCCGAGTATTTTTGTTTTACCGTACGGCATGAATAAGCTCCGGTTTAACTTTGGTGATCAGCTGAATGGTCGCTGCTGTCAAAATTCCCTCTATGGCCATAACCGGGAAATGAGCAACGATGACAAACTCGGCGGCTTTTGCGAACTCATCTCCCGAAAGAGCCAGAGATATCGCAACCATTATTGCGGTGAAGAAAATCGAAAGAGATCCTCCGAGAAAGCCCCAGAAACCTGCAACGGATAGTGTTCCGCGGCGGTATAGAACATAGCCACCAATCATGACCAGTGCGAAAAGAGCCAAGGAAATTCCATTAATGGACACACGCCACGTTGCCCCCTCGACCTGATAAGTCTCAAAAAGAGAAAATCCAGCCCATACAGACACAACAAAGAAAGCTACAAAGAGACCGTCGGCAGCTAACTTTGCAAGTTTATGCCGTTCAGCAGCAAGTCCCCAACGGCAGAGGAAGAAAACCATTACCGCTGGAAAGGCAATATTAACCGCGTTTACACCGAGAACCGTTAATCCGCCGAACCCAAAAAAGACAGCCTGAAGCAGCAAGGCCACAGCCAGTGCCGGAAAGGCAGCCCAACCAAGAATAATCCCGAGAAGCCCGTTCAAAATCAGGTGCACGGAGGAAAAGCCAAGGGGGACATGAATAAGGGATACGACAAAAAACACTGCGGAAAGAACACCAACACGCGGCAGGTCCTCTGGCTCCAGCTTTTTCAAACTATAGGCAACACCGGCAGCGGCAAGAACGCCGCCCCCGATCAGTACCGGATTTGACAAAGCACCATCAACAATATGCATTGCATCCTACCTCTAGTCGACGTTTCGCGCTTGTATCCAGATAACAGCATCTTGAGAGAGCTCTTTACCCTCATGCTCTGTATCCGGTCCAACCCCTAGTGCAGCAATCCCCCAGATTCCAGCCTTTGGAACTCCGAATGTAAAAGTCCCGGAAGCATCAGAGCGAATGGCATGTGCCGGAGAAGAAATCAGACCTTCTTCTGCAAACCGATTGTTTTTAACGTCAGCTGGAAAATTGATATATTCGATTTCAATTTCTGCAAACGGTACCGGTTTACCCTCGGAGAGGACAACGCCAGAAAAAGTCCCTCCAGCAATTACATTATAAGGTTTGCTGAGAGGACGAATTTCAGTTTTAAGACCCTGTTCTTCAGCCCAGTCAGTTGGAAGGTCACCCACATTCACATATGACTTTGTGATCTGTTGAATATAAAGATCTTCACTGGCTTCATAAAATGGCGCAGGTTTCAAAACAAAAACATTATCTCCAAGACCACGTAGCTTCACCTCAGCTTCATAGGCTTTCCCTGTATTCTGGCTACTCGTCCAATCAATCGGGTTTAGCTTATCCATCAGGTCAGTTTTTTTGCCCTTACGGATTGAATAGAACTCTTCGGGCACCCCCATGTCCATGACATGACCGGATTCTGCAGGATGGGTAAAGGGCATTTTTAATGTGAGTTTGCCCCCCTTTTCCAGCATGGCTTCGGGCGTAAAAATCAATTGAAAATGTGCTTGTGCACCAGAAACAAAAGCCGCAAGGCCTGCAGCGACTACACCACAAAAAAGAATTTTTTTCATCTCGTCTTACATATCCTCTAATCGCCAAAGATTTGATTTCTTTGGCAATAACGTTCCTAATTAAGCTAGATGGATTAGAGAGATTATATCGATATCTCGTTCATCTGAGCGTACCAAAATCATGTTTGATATGCTCCAGATCCAGTAGCTTGGCTCAAAGGCACGCCACAAACGGATATCCGTCTCCGATGGTGCTCCCCGCCCTTCGGTTAGTGACATTATGCCGGCAGGTCTCCTGGCTCACGGATCATTGCTCTATCACCAGACCTTCCCGGCACATGCCAGTGGTCATAATTGGTAAGAGCTCACCGTTCACAGTTGCGGGGGCAGCCACGGTTTGAAATCCCCTGATGGGCAGATTAATCCGTGTTCCCTTTTAATCCCCGGGCGACTTCACCCTTGGGGAACCATGCATGAGGGCAGTTTATGCGGACAAAAAAAAAGTGCAAGCGGGATTAACCAGTACTTGGAATTTTATCATAAACTCCATACTCTGTGGTATGTTCTCAACAAAATATGTAAAGCCAAAGCAATGTCTAATACCACAATATCAAAGGGAAACCTCAACTGGCTACAATCGGCGATGACCCTGCTTGCAAAAGAAGGGTTTCAAGCTCTGAACATTGCCAGACTCTGCAAAGAAACCAAACTGACCAAGGGTAGTTTTTATCACCATTTCAAAGACTTCGAGAGTTTCAAAATTGACCTTATCACTTTTTGGGAAAAGGACTTCACAAAAGACCTTTTTGAAGAGGTACAGCATGTTGAAGACCCGGAAGCTCAGTACGAAATGCTCTTTAATCTCGCATTCGAGAAAGATATTTCTGCAGATATCGCAATGCGCACTTGGGGCCAGTCAGACGAAGTCGTGCGTAAAACTGTTGAAAAAGTTGATTGTATTCGTCTTGACCTTCTCGCTGGCATGTATGAGAGAGCTTCGGATCTTTCCCCTGAAGCAGCACGGAATTATGCGGTAATTGACTATTCAGGCTATATTGGATTCTACAGCCTCTTCCCTGATGCCCCTGACACTTGGGCCAGAGATCTCGCCTCTCTTCAAACCAGAGCCTTGCTTGCAGATAGCAAATCAACCCGCGGTTCCCTTTGAATTACGGGAGGTAAAGTCACCGCCTATATTTGGAGATTGACCTTGGCTCTACAGATTGACAGACTGCGCTCGTGTCGGTTTTTCGAGTGTAAATTTGACTTGGAAATAATAGGGAATACGGAGGGATCTACCCATCAGGGGATCTTAAACCGTAGCTGTCCTCGCAACTGTGTACGGTTCTAAATGTTTCAATAACGTTTAGAACTCTAAGCCAGAAGACCTGCCGCCATAACGTCACCAGTCTAATGAACGAGAAATTTCATTGGGGCGGTTTTCCGTCGTGTGACGTGCCTGTCGATCGTGATCGGGGCCTAAGTGAATTTAAGCCTCTGTCATTATCATAACTATTTTGACAAGGCGCGTACCATGTTTTTGATACGACTATTTTCCCTGTTATCCATTAGGATTACAGCAAGGGGAGTTCTGGCAATTGGCGTTATCGCTATGGCAATTATGGCCGCCCCGGCCTCGGCCCATTTTCTTGAATTAATCCCTTCGCATTCTCTCATTACAAAAAGTAAGCAAAGTACCCTCTCCTTTGACATCAGGTTCACCCACCCGATGGAAGGAGCACCATTGATGGACATGTCATTTCCAAAGAGTTTCGGTGTTCAAATCGCAGGTATAAAACATGACCTGACGTCAAAGCTCGCCGCCATCAAACTAAATCCAAAACTAAATTCGGCTGATGTTACCTCCTTCAAGGCCGTGCACAATATTAAACGCGCTGGTGATTACAGCTATTACCTTAGCCCTGCGCCCTATTGGGAAGCAGAAGAACAGACGATGATCGTTCACTATACCAAGGTAGTGGTGAATGCCTATGGCCTTGAAAATGGGTGGCAAACTCCTGTCGGCTTACCCGTGGAAATAATGCCTCTCAGCCGTCCATACGGGTTATGGACAAACAATCTTTTCTCTGGGCAGGTCCTAAACAATGGTGAGCCAGAGGCCAATGCCACTATTGAGATCGAATACCGTGGACAGGGGAAGATTAAAATACCCGGCGCCCCTTTCATTACCCAAGTCTTAAAGGTGGATAAAAATGGGATTTTTCATTACGCCATGCCCAAATCCGGTTGGTGGGGATTTGCTGCACTCATCGATAATGGAAAAACAATGACGGCCCCTGACGGGACAAAGGCACAGGTGGAAGAAGGCGGCTTGATATGGGTTCACACCCAGGATATGCCGTAAATTCAAAAAACAGCTATTGAGGCTACGATAGCGCCAAAAAAGCGTATCGTAGCCTCAATTTCATCTAAGGGAACTTAGAAAATAATTACCGTTAGCCAGCCATATAAGCCATCATCTGGTCTTTTTCAAACTCGAGTTCCATCAAACGTTTACGTACCACGTCACCAATGGAAATCATACCGCATAGCTTACCATTATCAACAACAGGCATATGCCGGAATCGCCCATCGGTCATTTTTTGCATAACGTCATTAACGCGTGCATCCAGGCTGCAGCAAACCGGGTCGGCGGTCATGATAGAACTGATGTTTTTATCAAAAATCGACAGCCCCTCTTTGCCCACACCCTTAACCACGTCACGTTCTGACACGATGCCAATGGGGCGATTATTTTCATCAGCCACCACCAACGCACCAATTTTGAAAGAATTGAGCATCCCAACCACATCCAAAACGGTATTTCCCGTGTTAATCGTATGAATTTCCCCGCCTTTATCAGCCAGAACATCCTTAACTGCCCCGCCAGAAGCTGCTACAGAATTCCCAGACTCTTTTGAGCCAGAACCGCTATCACTTTGAAAAAGAGCGGTGCTGAAATCACTGGAAAACATCATTCTAGTTCCTCCTCGTGTTCTGCTTTGGAAAGCAACTATAGCACAAGAATTTAATTCATTAACTCTTGATTAACATTATCAGCAAAAATGGATCAGAAAATCTCCCGAGAGATATCAATTTAACTCGATACCTCCCGGGATAGTTGGCGGATCAAGACGAGTGAACCGTCATCAAAGCAAGCCAAGAATATTAGCTAAGAATATTAGCTAAGAATATTAGCTAAGAATATTAGAACGAATACGAAAGAGAGAGACCGCTAAAGAACTGGTTTTTGCTTTTAACGATCGGACTATCAGCGGCGTCCCCAAGAAGGCGCGCATAGCCAACTCCACCTGCTAGCGCCCAATTTTCATCAACCACATACATAGCATTCAGGTGTAAGCCAGCGTCTTTAAAGCCAGCGTCTGCATCGAATTGATTGTACTTACTCCGTGAAGCCTGCTGCGCATTCACACCAAAGTAGGTCTCGGTGTAATCTGCGGATGCCCAGCTAATCTCGGGTCCAAGTCCAAACATCAGCCTGTCATCCCAAACGCTGAAACGATAATCCGCACTAAAGTATGCAAGCGTTCCTTTATTATTCCCGCTAAGGTCCTGGGTAATATCAACGCCAAGTGCGTATTGACCAAGATCGAGTTCGGCAAAGGCCGTACCTACGATACCACCGTCAACATCACCGAGCCCTCGCAAAGCATTATTATCATCTTCGTCACGACCGCCGTCATGGTTTATTGATAATCCTGCCCTGAAGTGCTCAGATCTCAGTAACGTCGCACCAATTCCCATATCTGAAGAGATGAAAAAGGTATCATCCCTCCAGGAAGCTTCAACCACCGGCAAAAATCCGATTTCGTAATCATCAGAGCCTTCATAATCAGGACTTACTCCGGCTCCAGCCCCCAGAGTAAAGTCCCAGTCATTAAGGACAATATCAACTAAGTCACCGTCTTTTGTTTCATGACCTTTTTGAATATCGCTTTCTGCAAAGGCTTCCCCCAGCAACAAAAAGAAAAGACCAGCTGTAATAAGTAAGGTGCACTTCACAGCTTGTGTTAAAAGAGCAAAGTAATGGTTTATGCCCTGAGAGCAGGCCAGAATAACCGTATTGGATTTAAAGTTGTTGGGATGCCGTGGCATATCATTCCTCATTAATAACAATCTTTGTTATCCGAGTTTTAATGAGAAAAACTGACGGCAGTCTGACTGTTGAATGTTTAAACAGTATCGCCCCCTTAATCCTCAAACATTAATGAGAAAAATCGTTGCGGCACCATTAGCTCCAGAACGAAGTTTAAGAGGATAATGTGCTTATGTGTTAAAGGCGGTTGGTTTAGAAAGAACGCTTAACATCTCGCCCATAACAGACCTGATTGCAGGAACAAATCGCAAGTCACCATGAACAATCAGATATAAATTTGCCAGCAATCCCGGAACATCAGGCGTTAATCGCTTCAAATGAGGGTCGGCGTCACCTGCTGCGGAAGGTAACAATCCGATACCAAGATTTTTTTGTAATAATGTCTGCATCATCATTGCATGGCTTATACGAATAGAGGGCGTTACTGATTTTAACGTCGATTTCATCCAGGTCGCGTCAGGTTGATAGGAATGCTCTTCGTCCCAACCAATCCAGGGGTGATCCTTTCGCCACAACCAGGCTCCGAGTTCTTCTTCAAGGTTCACCGGGGAAACGTCACTGTCGATAGAGGCAAATACCGCAAAAGGCATCTCTGTTAGCTTTTGCCCATAGAGATTACCTTGCTTGGGTTTGCAAAAGCGAATGAGCAGGTCTGCTTCACGTCGAGACAGGCTCGCCTCTTGATGCGTCGTAATAAGCTCAAGTTCAATTCCCGGCAATGCTTGCCGGATCTTTGCAATATGACCAGCCAACAACATCGCAGCCTGCTCATTCATAGAAATTCGAACCGTCCCAACAGATTCAGCCGATAGTAAAGCACTTTGCCTGTTCAGAACCTCAGCGGCTTCAGCCATTGGGAAGGCCTTGGACGCCAACATTACACCAGATTCGGTGGGCGACAAGCCTTCGGACAACCTCTCAAACAGGCGGTTATTCAGCACGACCTCCAGGGACTTTATACGCCGACCGACAGTTGGTTGACTAAGCCCCAAATCTCTCGCTGCCCCTGAAAAAGACCCCGTTTCATAGACGGCGAGAAAAACCCTGATGTCATCCCAGTCATATGGAGATTTCAGCACAAGCCAACCTATTCATTATTGAATATCAAAAATACAATTATATTGATGTTATTCATAATTGAACAGATATATTCTTCAAGACAGATACAAGAAGAAGACTTCAGGAAAGATAAAATAATGCGGGTAGCAGATTTGATGGAGAGCACAACTCTTAAGGCCATGCTTGCCGTATTGCTCGCTGCTTTTCTTTTTTCAGGCATGTTTGCCTTGCCCAAGGGATCCGACATAGCTCTTCCCTGGTTTCAAATTGTTTTTATCCGCTATCTCGGTGGTTTAATATTCCTTTTACCCGCTGCCATTCGATGGAAAGCTCAAGGCAATACTCTTAAAAGCGACTTCGGACTTCTCCACATCGGCAGGTCAATTGCCGGTATTGGTTCCGTGGCATGTGTCGTAATCGCCGCGTCACAGATCGCTTTGGTTGATGTTGTCACTATCAGTTTTTCAAAGGGCGCTATCGTACTCATATTAGCTGGCATAATCTTGGGCGAACGGGTTCTTCCTCGTCACTGGCTTGCCGTTGTTCTGAGCATCCTCGGAGCGATCATTGTCGCTTATGGCAGTCGGGGAGAGGCAGGAAGCAACCTTTTCCATCCCGCATCATTAATCGCCCTGCTCGCAGCCTGCTGCATGGCCGCTGAGGTCATTGTGATAAAATTCGTCAGTGAGCGTGAAGCCATTCCCGTCACCTTGCTCTATGTTAACTCTTTGGCCTCTTTGTTATTGGCGATCCCGACATTAATATGGGGACAATGGGGAGACCTCGCGAGTTGGTGGCCCGTCCTTCTTATGGGACCGATTGCCATTTTAGGCCAATCGCTCAACCTCTTCGCCTTTAGAAAAGTTGACGTCGTACTGCTAACACCTTTGACTTACAGTTCGATTGTCTTCTCTGCGATTATTGGCTTCGTTATCTTTGGCGAATCACTTAGCTGGACAACCACTGCAGGCGCTGGTGTTATTATTCTTGGATGCCTGATAGGTATGGGGTTGCGCAAGAGAAAGCTTATTATCAACCCTCAAAATTGAATTGTCTTGGGTCCCTGACATATACTGGATAAATTACAAACCGTGATTTATGAGGAAAACTTGGGGCCCAATGTCGAACGAACCAGATGATTTAAAGAAAATAGTCTCACGCTTTACGGATGAACAGGTCTCAACCCCTGTGTTTGTCGCCAACGTGCTCCGGGAAGCCATAATCTCTGGTACTCTCCTCCCCCATAGCCTTGTACGTCAGGATACTGCAGCTGATTCCATGGGTGTCAGTAAAATACCTGTAAGAGAAGCATTACGGACACTGGAAGGCGAAAACCTCATCAGCTTTGAGCGAAACAGGGGGGCAAGAGTCCTCCCCGGCTCAATTAAAGAAATGATGGAAATTTTCGAACTCAGAAAAGTTATAGAGCCACATCTTTTAAATTTGTCCGTGCCAAATCTAAGTGAAGAAGATCTCCACCTTGCCCAGACACTCGTGCAACAAGAAACCCGGAGCACGAACCAAAAAGAACTGGGGCAGCTAAATCGACAATTCCATGAAGTTATCCTTTCCGGAGCGAAAGAAACCATTGGCTATCGCTTTCAAGCAATCCTCTTCACCGCCTCTGAAAGATATTTGCGAATAAGTTTAAAAGAACCTCAATCGCAAACCAGAAGTAATTCCGAACATCAGGAACTCCTGAAAGCCTGTATTGTCCGGGATCAGGAACGTGCAACGCAACTGCTGATAAAACACCTGGAATCCGCTCAAGCCGTGATCTTTGAAAAACTGCACTTGGACAAATCTGTAGATCCTTAAAAAACGTGTCCCGATACACACCACGCAGGAGTACACTGCGCACCGGAACACGTCCAAATCTGACCTAGATTTCTTTCACCAACCGTAAAGCATCATAGATCGCCGCATGCGTATTCCGCGCGGCAACAGCGTCACCGATGCGAAATAACTGAAAATTACCATTGGGATTAGATCTAACTTCCTGCGGTTCCCCAGCGATAAAAGCTGCCTGATCCAGTTCACCCAGGTTGGACGACTGTGGCTTCAAATCAAAATAAATATCGTCCATGGGAATTGTTCCATGGTTCACGACGATTTGGTCGTAATCACGGGTTTTCGTTAGACTGCTATAATCACTCCCGATAACCGCAGAAAGACGATTTCCCACGCGTGAGGCCGCCTTCAAACGGTAAGTGACCGTGAAGGTCACGTCTTTATCCTGCATGGACCTCATATAGGGAACCAGGTTCATCGCCATGACTTCTGGGGCAAAACTGCGATCAGGCGTCATGATTTCAACCTTTGCCCCGGTTGCCGCAATCATTTCAGCAGCTTGAAGGCCAGCATGGTCACCAGCGTCATCGTAAACCAGAACATCCTGTCCCGGCTTCACATCACCTGCAATAATATCCCAACTTGA